>Ga0315298_1000401_pt1 | contig 83380 bp, 55 predicted proteins | sample WHS_1_MG_FD_203077 | JGI IMG/M metagenome (GOLD analysis project Ga0315298, IMG submission 203077) | Extremophilic microbial mat communities from Washburn Hot Springs, YNP, Wyoming, USA - WHS_1_MG | ecosystem: Environmental > Aquatic > Thermal springs > Hot (42-90C) | place: USA: Wyoming... | reverse complement strand
CAGTGCCTTTTCAGGTCGGGTGTTAGCCTTGCGACCAGGCGCAAGCCCCTGAACCAAAGCCAAAATCTTGTGATTCAATGCCGTTTTTCAACGAATCGCTTCTGGTTGCACAAAAGTTGGGTTAAACTGTCCGGTGGCTAGTAAACTGGCGGGAAGTGTTTTCTGTTCACCCTCCGGCCAGCCGCGCCAGCTGGTAGGCCAGCGTTGCCGCGCTGAGCGAGATGATCAACAGCAAGCCGATGCTGACCGCCGGCCAGCGCCATGTGCCGGTTTCCTGGCGAATAGCCGCCACCGTAGCCGCGCAGGGAATAAATGTCATTTGCACGACAAGGAAAGCCAGGCCGGCTGCCGGGGTCAGGCTTTGCGCCACGCGCGCCGCCAGTCCGCCGCCTGCCTGTCCGCCATAGAGTACGCCGAGCGTGGCAATCGTGTTCTCTTTGGCAAAGAAACTGGAGAACAGGGCGGTGATCAGACGCCAGTCGCCCAACCCCATAACGCGCCCAAGCGGTTCGAGAACGCGCCCCAGCCAGGCCAGCACACTGTGTTGCGCCTCGCCATGCGGCAGGTAGGCCAGCAGCCAGACGAGCAGGGAAGCAACCACGATGGTAGTCCCCGCCTTGCGCACGAACGCCCAAATGTGTTGCCACAGGTACAGCCCGATCGTGCGGGCGTTTGGCCAGTGGTAGAGTGGCATTTCCATGATAAAAGCCAGCCGTTGACCGCGAAAGACGCCGCGATGGATGACAAGACCAATCAAAAAAAGAAGAAACAGATTGCCGGCAACCAGCCCCCAGGTAACCAGCGAAGCGTTTCTCCCAAAGAACGCCGGCGCGAGGAAGACAATGACGGCCATCCGTCCACTGCAGGGCACCAGCGGCGTCAGAAGAATGGTCAGCAGACGGGCGCGGCGGTCCTCGATGATGCGCGTCCCCATCACCGCCGGCACGTTGCAGCCAAATCCCAGGCTTAAGGGCAGGAACGAACGTCCGTGCAGGCCGATGGCGTGCATGAAGCGGTCCATGACGTAGGCCGAACGCGCCAGATACCCCACGTCTTCCAGCAGTCCAAGCACGGCGAAGAAAATGACCAGCACCGGCAGCAGCGAGAACACCGCCCCTACGCCGCCAAGCAACCCATCGGCCACCAGACTGCTCAACCAGGGCGCGATGGGCGTCAGGCCCTGACGGATGCCATTCGCGGCCAGCGTGAAGAGACGGTCCAGCGCATTGACCACAGGCGCGGCCAGCGTATAGGTAAGCCAGAAGACCGCGCCCCAGATGCCCAGGAGTACCAGCAGACCCCAGAACGGATGTGCGGCGACACGATCAAGACGGTCGGTAAGGCTGATTGCGCCGGCGCGGGGTTTGACAATCGCCGCGCGCACCATGCGCCCGATCCATTCATAGCGCCCTTGCACAATATCCCGGTAAGCATCCTCATGCTGTCGAAGCAAAGCGTGAATGTCGTCCCAGGCTTGCGGCGCATGTTGCTGTACCTGAGCCGTGATCTCGGCATCGCCCTCGAGGAGTTTGAGCGCCATCCAGTCAACTGGATAGGGAAACGGATGATCATGGAGCAGGTGACCGATGGCGCTCAGGATGTGGCTGTGTTCCGCACTTATCTCTGGCCGGCGTGGCGAGAATGCAGTCTCTTCTTGTGCCAGACTCAATGCGGCATCCAGCAAGGCTTCCAGTCCGCTGCGTCGCGTGGCGATCAGAGGAATAACCGGCACCCCCAGCGCGGCTTGCAAGACGTGCGTCTCAATGCGCATCCCCTCACGTTCGGCCACATCCAGCATGTTCACGCCAATGACCAGGCGCGCCGGCATAGCCAGCAATTCGGCCACCAGATACAGGTTGCGCTCCAGCGTTGCCGCGCTGACGATGACCACCACTACATCCGGTTTCTCGCGCAGAATGAAATCGCGCGCGAGACGCTCTTCCTCGGAATTGGCCGTCAGGCTGTAGGTGCCGGGCAAATCCACCAGCCGAATCTGCCGACCACGATGGGTCAGAAAGCCGGTCTTTTGTTCCACTGTCTTGCCGGGCCAGTTGCCCACATGCTGATTCAGACCGGTCAACATGTTGAAGATGGTAGTTTTGCCAACGTTTGGTTGACCGGCCAGGGCAATGGTCACGACCGCCGACGCCGTCGAAGCGCCAGCGGGAGGAGCGGGCGCGCGCGAGGAGGAAGCGGCGACAGGATGGCAGGAGGAAGTCAGCATGGTTTGACCAGAATATGGTTGGCCTCGCCGCGCCCCAGCGCCAGACGCGTCTCGCGCACGGTCAGCAAGAGGGGGCCGCGTCCATAGTTTTGGATCAGCCGGATTTCTGCGCCGACGGTCAGCCCCAGCGCTGCCAGGCGGGTTTGCAAACCGCGTCCGCCCAGCACGCGCGTCACGATGGCGCGCTGACCGGCCCCCAGCCGACCCAAGGGTAACTGGTCGGCGGGCACGTTCGAAGGTGCGGTGTACACGCTGTGCCTGCGCCGATGGATTCTAGACCACATGGCCATGTTCCTCCTCCTGGCGACATTCGGCGCAATACCCATAGAGCGCCAGATTCACTTCTGTCACCTGCCAACCCATCTGTTCGGCCAGTTTCTGCACGCTTCTGGTCATGGCCTGACTTTCGAATTCGATGACGCGATGGCAACGCCGGCAGGTGAAGTGATAATGCGGCGCGGACTGCGTGACCTCAAAGTGACCATGCTCTTCGCCAAGCGAGTGTTCTTGCACCAGACCCAACGCCTTGAACAGGGCTAATGTGCGATAGACGGTTGCCAGGCTGACGCGGGCGTCCTGTTCTCGCACGCGCGCGTGAATATCCTCGGCGTCCAGATGTCCCTGGCTGGCTTCGAGGGTTTGCAGAATCAACAGCCGCTGGCGAGTGAGTCGTTGCCGGCCAGCATGCAAGGCGGAGAGGAGAAGCGTCTGTCGGTCCATTTGATAATAAGAATTATTCTCAATAAGATTATATCACAATCGAATCCCCTGCCGCCGATCCTCCCCCGGGTTACGCCGAGGGCGAGGCGCTCTCCCAGAGAGATGAGCCGCGGATACCGCGTCTGCGGCCCCGATTGCGGAGTCTTCCCTATCTGCTCGCCATCATCAGCCCTGCTGCCTGCGCGCGTCGGCGGTGGACCGCTTCCGCCGCTCATGCAGCCACGCGCCCAACATCAGCGCGCTGACCAGAAGAGCGAGCGCCAGCAGAATGACGAACACGTGTACCTGTCCCTGTCGCCAACCGCTATAACGTGCCAGATACCAGTACAGGAAAAGAAGCAGGAAAAGCCCCTCGGCTATCAGGATACGTTTCATCCAGCGATTACGGCTCTCTCGCCACCACAACCAGCTTTGTGCTGCCAACAGCGCCTGCCAGAGCAGGAGAATGGAGCGGTAGCGCGGGTTATCCCATTGATCGCCGCCAGCGCGATAGGAACACAGGATAATCCACAAGACGATGACCCCCCAGGTCCAGAGCCAGGCCAGACGCTCCTTTTTTGTGGAAACGGCATGTGCCGCCAGTGGGCTGCCCAGCAGGAAAGGAGCCAGCGCATACCACCCCAGGGCGCGAAAAATGCCCAAAACATTCAAGGTCCAGTTCGTCTGTTCCCCCGGGAACAACACTACCGTCAAAATTGCCGGCAAGACCGGCTGCGCCAGACCATACGCCGTCATGAACGGCATGTGCAGAGAAGGAGGCAATTCTTCGAAGATGCGCTGAATCCACCCTGAACTGCGTTCGATCACGTAAATGTCGTATCTGGCAGAAAGGCGGAACCAATCCACGAAAGACTCGATAAACCCGGCGCGGACAGAGGACGAAGTGGACACAACCAGCCGAAAGAGCAAGACGGCTACCAGTAATGCGCCGGTCCAGAGCAGGACTGTCCGCGGGGAAAGACGACCGTCGCGACGATAAGCGCGGAGCCAGCCTGCCGCAATCAGCAGCGCCGCCAGCGCTACGCCGGGCGAGAACAGAAACAGGCCGATCAATCCGGCCAGCAACCAGCCCAGCGCACCGCGACGATGTTCGCGCGTCCAGGCCAGGACGCCCCAAAAGAACAGGGCGGTGAAAGCAATGAGAAACGGCTCGCGCATCTGGCTGCTGCCTGTGAGGAGGCTTTCTGGATACAGCGCCAGAATCCAGGCCACCCAGGCCGCTCCCCGCTCGCCGAGCAGCGCCCTGCCAATCCGCCAGCCGAAGATCACGGCCAGTCCATGCCCGAGGGCCGCCAGCACGATGACCAGCCAGGGGCGGTGCATGTCAGGACTGAGATAGCGATACAGGAACCCTGTAAGAAACAGCAGGCCGCCATACTGATCGGCGCTGTAGGATTTCTGAAATGCCAGCCAGAGAGGTTGCGCGGATGCGGCCAGATTCCACCCCTGGCTATCGCGCAAGAAGGCATCGGGGAAAAGATAGCCGGCCTGTTCGGATGGAGTGCCGTAGCCGGTCAAGGGGAGGAGAAACGTCAGGGCCATGCCTAACCCGAGGCGCAGCAGAATGCTGACTGCCAGTGCCCAGGCCAGGTTCCGCTGGCCCCCACTGTGACGCCAGAGGAGAGTCAGCGTTCCCAGACCGACGCCCAGGAGCAACGCATAGGCGAGCCAGCCAACCCATCGTTGTCCGCCCTCCATGGTCAGCGCCGTGCCCCATTCCAGACCCGCTCCCAACCCCAGGCTGAGCGGCGCAATCCATCTCAAGTCTTTGCTGAACGTTTTGAAACCCATGATAGATATGCCTCTTTGCTCCACCACAACACAAGGAGCAGGATAAAGGTCTGGACTGGAACGGCGAAGCGCGGATTGTCGCCGTGGTCGAGCAGAGTTTGCAAAAGGGACGTCAGCCACACCATGCCCGTCAAGGCGGCGAGGAAAGGATTCAGCCAGCGGGCGCGCACGTGTGGCCAGAGCAAAGCCGCAGAGCCTGCCAGAAAGAGGCAGTTGGCGCAAATCAGGCCCAGATGCGCTTCCTCAATCCAGATTCGCGCCCCGTCCACGCGGGCAGTCGCGACAAAAGCCGCCGGCGACCAGTAAACCGGCGCCTTCCAGAACCAGAACCAGCCCTCGATCACGTTGCGCAAGTATAACATCGGATGTCGCCAGATTAACTGCAACGAGATCTTCGTCAACACATCCGAGAGATCGTAAAAACTCAGCCCGGAGGCCTGCTGCATGGCGGGAATGGCTTCCCAAATTGCGTTATTCGGCTGACCGGTTTCTGCCAGGCGCGCCGCGCGGTATTGCAGATAGGTGTCGCGCAGCGGCGCGTATTCGTCAGGGACATACTCGAAAAATACGCCGGTGTGCTGGATAAGGTGATAGCCGGTCATGGTTGTCAGCCCCCAACGCCCAAACTGCCGATGGATGAAGCCGGTCCACAGGCCGAGCAAAATCAACCCACTGACGCCGGTGATCAGGGCAACCCGCCAGCGCGCCTTCCGCTCGAAGGGGAAGGATACCAGTCCCAGGAAGAGAGCCAGCCAGAACGGGAGGAAGATGAAAAGCGGACGGGTCAAGGCCGCCAGGCCGCTGGTCAGGCCCATCCCCAATGCCAGCAGGGAGTGTTGCCAGCGGGAGGGAACCTCTGCGTACAGAAGGGCGGCCAGGCCGGCAAACGAGGCCGTCAACAGAAAGGTTGTCAGCGATTCGGTGATCAGGCTGGCTTCAAAGAACAATTGCTGGGGGTTGAGAGTGTAGGCGCAGGCGGCCAGTGCCCCTAACCATCCGCGCCGGCTTACCCGCCAGCCAATGTAGAAAAAAAGCAGGGTGGTCAACAGGCCGAATGCCAGTTGAAGAGCATAGGCGCGTTCGTCGTTCCCGGCGATGGCCAGGAAGATGGGATAACCGGGCGTGCGCGTCCCATCGTAGGTCTGCCAGCCCTGCCGTATGGCCTCTGCCAGCCGGCGGTAACTGTGCGTATCGCTGTAGGTGACGGGCCGGTAAGCAACATAGAGCCAGAGTCTTTCCAGACCGGCGAGCGCAGCCGTCAGCCAGAACCAGAAGCGGGTTGAACGAGAGGACAGGAAACGCGGCAGGGAGAATTTCATCATCAACCTTGATCATTGGCTCTCGAAAGTAACTGCCTGCCACTTCCAAAGCGGGTATGCGATTTGCTGAGAAAACCGTCCACGAATCAGGAAACGAATAAACGAATGGACGGGTATGCGTTCATTCGTGGTCAGACATTCGTTGACGGTTTGCCCTCGAATACAACCACGGCAGGTAAATTACCTCGAGGAAGGGTATTATATCAAACCTGTATCCGCTCGCGCAGGAGAGCGCGAAAGTTTTTCCAAACCCTCTCCTCGTACTGACGAGGCGCGGTCTGAATCAGCGGAACCATGCAATGTTAGATTACCTGTCCCTTGTCATTGCGAGGCGGCGATAGGGCCACGCCGAGGCTCGCCCGAGGCGCCGCCGAAGCAATCTCCTTGCGAGTCTCAAGGTAAGCAGTCTCCCAATTACCAGGGGATTGCTTCGGGCAGAGAACGCCCTCGCAATGACAACTGTGCCGAAATATAACATTGTCGGTAATTACCTACCATGGCTAATGGAGAACCCTCTGCCTCTTGTCATGGCGAGCCGTTTTTTTGGCGAAGCAATCTCCCCTTTATCAGGCTGAATGGACCGCCTGGGGATTGCTTCGTCGCGAAGAACGCTCCTCGCCATGACATCCACAACGGTTTTGAGACAGGGCTAAACAGTTACGTAGTCCAATAACTTTGGAGTGCACACCTGCCCGGAATCGAACTATCCCGATTCAGTCGGTTGTGCTACAATTGACATATCTTGTAGCAGGATTTGTGGACGTGGGCCGCTAACCCTGATACAGGGTAGCGGCTTTTTTATTCCGCGCTAATTTATTTCAGGAGAAGAGCATGCAGACCAAAGTGTACGTGGGTAATCTTTCCTACGATACGACCGAAGGGGAGATTGCCGCCCTTTTTGCCCAGGCAGGCACAGTGGCTTCCGTCACGCTTATCAAGGACCGCGATACCGGTCAATCGAAAGGCTTTGCCTTTGTCGAGATGGGGTCACAGAGCGAGGCTGAACAGGCCATTCGCGCCTTTGATGGCTATGTGTTGGCCAACCGTTCGTTGCGGGTCAGCATGGCGCGTCCCAAAGAGGAACGTGGCTCCGGCGGTTATGGTCGCGAGGACAATCGGCGCGGGCACGATCGGCGTGGGAGCGGCGGAGGACGGCGACGATCCTGGTAGGTGCTATGCGGTTGGCGAGATAAGGATGGCCCGCGCCGGGGCGCCATCCGCGCCGGCCAGTTTCACTGGCAGGCAATACAGGTCATACGGGCCAGCCTCTACCTCGCTTAAATCCAATCCTTCCACAACAACCACGCCGGCCTGCAACAACACTCGGTGAGTTGGCGTGCCCAGGCGATACGGCGCGACGGAAAGATAGTCCACGCCTACGAGGCGAATCCCGCGCGCGGCCAGCCAGCGCGCGCCATCTTCGGGAATGGCGACAAAGTCGGTCTGGAATTCCCTGACTCCGCGCGCCCACAGGGACGAATTGCGCGTCTTGAACAGCAAGCGGGTGGCACTGGCCGGGATGTCGGCTTCTGTCAGAACGCGGGCATCGAGAAGCGTCACCTCATCAGGAATACGCACCACCCAGGCCGGCCCCACCAGAACTTCCAGCGGCAGGGCATCAACCGTCGCCCCATCGCGCAGGAAGTGGCGGGGCGCGTCGAGGTGCGTCCCGCTATGAACGCTCATGGTCAGTTTCGTGACGTTGGCGTGCGCGCCGGCCTCTATGGACGAGAGCAATTCTGTGGCGAGAGGCGGGTCGCCGGGCCAAAACGGCAGAGTGGGGGAAAGCGTCAGGGTAATATCGTGGATTTTCATTCTGGCTCCTCGTTTACCAGCCGCTGGCGGCAAAAATCTCCTGCAAGAGTGTGGTTCGCTCTTGCCCGGTCATCGGGCGTGGCCGGGCGTAATCTTCCAGCATAGCGGTCAGCAATTCGGTGCTGATATAACGACCGTCGTAGAAAACGTGACGGTCAATGAATTCCTGACGTGTGCGCGTTGTTGTCTTGCCATCGGGGAGAATATACTCCATCTGGTCGAAAAACAGGTTGCCCAGGCCGTAGTGGATAAAAGAGCCTTGATAGAACTCCATGGCTTGGGGCGCGTGCGCCTGACTGCCGCTGACAATCACGGCGCCTGCCTCTGCCATAAGACGGAAAGCGCGGCGTTGTTCCGGGCGCGGTTCGGGCGTGTAATATTCCCAATACTGAAATGTAGCCATGACCAGATATCCCTGAGCGCGCAGACGGTTAATCGTCTCTGTCATCCAGGCGTAGTCATCGCAGGGGGCGGCGCCGGGACGACTCTCGGTAGCCCAGGCGTAGGATGGCCCTACAGGATTACAGCCGATGAAAGCCAGACGGTTGCCGTTGTGTTCGATAATCGCTGGCCGGCGGGCATCGTTCAGGTCTGCGCCGCCGCCATAGTAAGGCCAGCCGCGCTGCCGGTACATTTCCAGCGTGTACAATGTGGCTGCAGAGCCCCAATCTTGAAAATGGTTGCCGGTCAATTCAATGATGTCGGTGCCAATATCTTCCAGCAGGGCAATATACCGTGGATGGCTGCAAAAGCGAGTCAGCACCGGCGAGGGGTCGGGGTAGGGACAATCCGGAGCAAAAGGAATTTCGTTGCTGATATGAGTGATATCGGCTTCGCGCAGCCAGTTGCCAATATCCTGCGCGGGGTAGGTAATGCCTTGCTGTTCCATGCGCCAGGCGGTAGCGCGTACCAGCGCCGTCACGCCGGTCATGACCAGCACGGTCATCCGAGCGGGATCGCGGTTGGTAGCCGGCAGGTGCAGCGCCGGGCAATCTGCGCCCAGACAGCCGAAGTGAAGCGTGAGCGGATAACGTTCCGGGTCAAAATCTTTGTGAATCGGCGATTGCCCGTCCACGCTCAGCACTTTCCAGCGGGGCTCCAGTTGCTCGAAGGGAATAATCGCCCAGGCCGGTTGAGCATTCCAGGCCGCGCTCAGCAAATCCTCGTCGCTCGCCAGTTGCACGGCGGCTTCGGCCGGCGCGCCCCAGAGGGTGGAAAAGGCGGCCCGGGTCGCGGCCGACATCCACAGTGGACGGCCGGCAAACGGCCCGGCCGCTTCGCCGGCCCAGGCGCGACGCAGGTCAGCCAGACTCACCGCGTCCGTTACCGTTGGGAAAGGCGCGACCAGCGCGTAGACCCAGCGCGCGGAGACTGCCGCGCTGTGCCCGGCGGTCAGTACGTCCACCACCGCGGAGGCGCTTTCCCGGCTGGCTGCCGGTGTCCAGTCCGCCAGGACGATTTGCTGGCGTAATGCGTCGGGCAGCGCCTCGCTCAGCCAGAGTGTCGGGCGAGCCTCGGTCGGCGGTGGCAGAGTCGGCGCAGGCGGGGCGGTTGGCGCTTGCGGCTGGAAGGGAGTCGGCGTAGGGGTAGGTAAAACGCTCCCACCACCGCCGCAGGCAGTCAAAGTTGCCAGGAGAAGCACCAGCGAATACCGCTTTGTTCCTTTCATTTCCGCGATGTTCCCTCTAGAGAATGCAGGCTCCCGCCAGACAACTGAGCACAAGGCGTACCACGCCAACCATCAACGCCAGGCTATTCAAACACAGCCCGGCGATTGCCGCGCCGCGCCCTTTTTGGCGAAAGAGGCCAGCGAGGCCGAGAATGGCTCCCAGCAGCGCCAGGGGCAGCACGAGGCAGTTGGCCAGGTTCAGCAGGGGAACCAAAGACAGACAGACTCCCCCCACGGTCAGGATGCCAATGACCAGCGAGGCAATGCCCATCGGATTCTCCGTCGGTTCAGGTTTCCTCCGCAGCGGCGAGGTCGGGTTGTGAAGAGGATGTTTCTTCGCCGCTCGCTTCTTCGGGAGGCACAACACGCAAAGCCTCTTCCAGGGTTACTCCTTCTTTACGCATGCCGGGCGCCGGCGTAGCACAATAGGGGCAGATATTCCAGGCCAGTTCCATCAACCGTCCGCAGTGATGACAGGTCTTCTTTAGTTTGGTCTGGCAGGTAGGACAAACCAGCCAGTCCTCGCGCACGCGCCGCTCACAACCGGGGCAAAGCGCCAGGTCCTCGATGGATTGCAAGAGGGCCTCCTCTTCCAGCGTGCGCTCATATTCTTCTTCCAGTGTACGAGTTGGTCGCAGGATGAGGTAGAGCAACACCCCCGGCAGGTTCAGGATGGCGACCAGCAAGGTAGCCAGAATGTGCACCAGACGGTCACGATGACGATTGCGAATATCACGGTACGTCCAGACCACCAGCGCTAACCAGAGAGCGGCCAGGAACGCGCCGGCAAAAGCAGTCAGAACGGGAACCAGGCTACTCAGACGCCCAGGATCAACCATAGTTGCCTCCGCGCGGAATCGTTTGCTTTAGTTTATCACAAAGTCGGTTGCCCCACCCATCTGCCCGGCTGCAGCGCGCCATCAGCATCCAGAAAATGCTTTTTGCCGCTTCTGCCGCGCTTGCCCTGCGTTTCAACCGGGTTGGGGAAACCGCCCTGCCTGTCTGGTGGCGCCAGCGGTTCCGAAACAGGCTCCGGGGTTCGCGGCAACATGGAGACATGCCAGCCAGGCGCAAAAATGCTTGCGGCGGTTTGGGTTTCGGGGTATAATGCAATCACTATATTCTCGAGAAACGGAGGTCCAAATGGCTAGTGTTACGTACGAACATGTTACCAAAGAATTCGGCGATGTCGTCGCGGTCAACGATCTGTCGTTGTACGTGGACGACGGCGAATTCGTCGTCTTCGTTGGCCCCTCAGGCTGCGGCAAAACGACGGCGCTGCGCCTGCTGGCTGGCCTCGAAGAGGTCACGCGCGGGACGATCATGATTGGTGATCGTGTCGTGAACGATGTCCCGCCTAAAGATCGCGATATCGCGATGGTCTTCCAATCTTACGCCTTGTACCCGCATATGTCGGTGTACGATAACATGGCCTTTGGCCTCAAACTGCGTAAGGTTCCGAAGGCAGAAATCAAGCGTCGCGTTCAGGAAGCGGCGGAGATTTTGGGCATTCAGGACTTGCTCGATCGCAAACCCCGTCAACTTTCGGGCGGTCAGCGTCAGCGTGTGGCGCTCGGGCGCGCGATTGTCCGCGAGCCAAAAGTCTTCCTGCTGGATGAGCCGCTCTCGAACCTGGATGCCAAGCTGCGCATTGCCATGCGCGCCGAACTCACCAAACTCCACAACCGCCTGAAGGCAACTTTCATCTACGTGACCCACGACCAGATGGAAGCCATGACGATGGCCTCGCGTATTGCGGTCATCAACAAAGGCGTGCTCCAGCAACTGGATACGCCGCAGGTGCTGTACGATTATCCCAACAACATGTTCGTGGCTGGCTTCATTGGTTCGCCGGCGATGAACTTCTTCAAGGGTCATCTGCGCAAGGCCGATGGCAAACTGGTCTTTGACACGGGCGCTTTCTATGTTCCCATTCCTCAGGAACGCGTCAAGGCCTGCCAGCCGTATCTCGACAAGCCGGTCATCCTGGGCATTCGTCCTGAAGATGTGCACAACCCCCAGTTTGCGCCGCCCGGCATTAACGCCGCGCTGGTTTCGGCGAAAGTGGATGTGACCGAGTTGATGGGGAATGAAATCTTCCTGTACCTCGTTGCCGGTCCCGATTCGTTCATCGCGCGTGTTGATCCGCGTTCCTCCTATCGGATTGGCGATCAGGTGCAGGTGGCCTTCAACATGGATCGCTTCCACATGTTCGATCCCGATACCGAGGCCGCTATCCGCTAAACCGCGTTTTGCTCTCTAACCGCCGGGCGCCCACCGTCCGGCGGTTTTTTTTGTCCACGCCAGGCCTTTTTCAGGTAAAATAAAGGCGGTCTGCGTACCAATCTTGTCCTGGGAGAAATGATGGTCATGGAAACTATCTATAAACTTGTTCTGGTGCGACATGGTCAAAGTGTGTGGAATCTCGAAAATCGCTTCACCGGCTGGACAGACGTTGGCCTGAGCGAACAGGGCATTGCCGAAGCGCACTCGGCCGGTCAGTTGCTGCGCTCGGGCGGTTACACCTTTGACATTGCCTATACCTCCGTCCTCAAGCGTGCCATTCACACGCTGTGGATCATGTTGCAGGAATTAGAACTGGAATGGATACCGGTCGTCAACGCCTGGCAGTTGAACGAACGGCACTATGGCGCGCTGCAAGGCCTGAACAAAGCCGAAATGGCGGCCAGATTCGGCGAGGCTCAGGTCAAAATCTGGCGGCGTAGTTATGACGTCCCGCCGCCGGCGCTGGAACTGGATGATCCCCGTCACCCGCGCTTCGACCGCCGCTATGCCGGCCTCAAACCCGAGGAACTCCCCTGCACCGAATCGCTGAAAAATACGCTGGAGCGGGTGCTTCCTTACTGGCACAGCACCATTGCGCCAACCATCCGTCGCGGCCAGCGCGTGCTGATCGCGGCCCATGGTAACAGCCTGCGGGCCCTGGTCAAATACCTGGATAATCTCTCCGAACAGGAAATTGTCGAACTGAACATCCCCACCGGCATTCCGCTGGTCTATGAACTGGATGCCGATTTACGACCGCTCACCCATTATTACCTGGGCGACCCGGAGGCAGTAGCCAAAGCCGCGGCGGCAGTGGCGGCACAGGGCAAGGCGCAGGCGTAATGCTGCTCCACCTGTATCTCCTGCGGGCTTCGGGAGGCAGGGAAGATTCTTCCCTGCCTCCCGTTTTTTCTCTGGTCTATTTGGCGTAATCTACGGCGCGCGTCTCGCGAATCACCGTCACGCGAATCTGACCGGGGTACTGCATGGTCTCCTCGATTTTCTTGGCAATTTCGCGCGCCAGACGCGTCGCGGCCAGGTCATCAATTTCCTCGGGCTTGACGATGACGCGCACCTCGCGCCCGGCTTGAATGGCGTAGGCCTGCGCCACGCCTTTGAAGGATTGGGACATTTCTTCCAGCGAGCGGATGCGTTTGATGTAGGCTTCCAGGTCTTCGCGCCGCGCCCCAGGCCGCGCGCCGGAGATAGCATCGGCGACTTCGGCGATGATGGCCTCGATACTTTCCTGCTCTACTTCATGATGGTGCGAGGCAATCGCGTTGACCACCGTTTCCGGCACGCCGTACCGTCGGGCGAATTCGGCACCGAGCATGGCATGGGTGCCTTCCTGGTTGTGGTCCATCGCCTTACCAATATCGTGGAGGAAGCCGGCCATGCGGGCGATCTCCACGTTGGCGCCTAACTCCGCGGCCAGGATGCCGGCCAGTTTGGCCACCTCCACCGCGTGGGCCAGTTGATTCTGGCCATAGGAGGTGCGGAATTTAAGCCGCCCCATCATGCGCAGCACTTCGGGATGTAAACCGGCCACGCCCGCCTCAAAGGCCGCCTGTTCGCCTGCTTCCACAATCGCGCGCTCGACGGCTTTCTGCTCATCCTCAACGATTTTCTCGATATGCGCCGGGTGAATGCGCCCATCGAGAATGAGGCGGGAAAGCGCCCGCCGCGCCACCTCACGCCGCACCGGATCGAAGCACGAGATCGTGACGGCGTCGGGAGTATCGTCCACAATGACATCCACACCGGCGACCTGTTCGAAGGCGCGAATGTTGCGCCCGTTACGGCCAACGATGCGTCCTTTCATTTCCTCGTTCGGCAGCGGCACGATAGCCGTGGTCACTTCGGCGACGTTCTCGGTGGCAACGCGCTGGATGCATTCGGCAATGAGTTTACGGGCGCGTTTTTCGCCTTCCTCGCGCGCTTCCGCCTCAATCTGGCGAATAATGCGCGCCATATCATTGCGGGCATCTTTTTCCACTTCTGCCAGCAGCAATGCCCGCGCTTCCTCGACGCTCATCTGGGCAATGCGCTGCAGGTGCTCCATCTGCTGTTGATGCAAACGCTCCACCTCGTTGAAGCGCCGGTCAATGGCGCTTTGCCGTTTGTTGAGCACCTGTTCGCGCTGCTCTAACCGTTCCAGACGCTGATCGAGTTCGGCGCGGCGACGTTGCAGACGCTCTTCCTCACGGTGGAGTTCCGCCCGCATTTGACCGATTTCCGCCTCGGCGGCGCGCGTGGCCTGAAGGGCATTATCACGCGCCTGCAGCTCAATGGTCCTGGCCTGCTCGCGCGCCTCCTGCAGAATCTTCTCTGCCTGCTGCAGGCGGCGGCTGTGCTCCCGGCCAGTTTGCGCGCGACTGATCAGATAACCCAACAGCAAACCCAGAAGGAGAGCCAAGCCGGTCACAAGGTAAAAGGTCGTATTCATGGAATTGTTTCCTCGTCTTTAACAGTCTCGCCGTCCGCGTGCAATTCATCCCAGACCTGCGCGCAGACCGACGGAATCAGAGCATAAGAAAACCCGCGTCGCGCCAGAAAACTGCCCAGTTTCCGATAGAACTCGCCTTGCGCAAGGCCGTGCAGCCGCCGCGCCTGCCGCCGCGCTGCCTCCAGGGCCAGCGACCCGGCATCGGTCATTTCGTGCAAAACCTCATCAATAATCTCCTCGGCGATGCCCTTGCGCCGTAGTTCCATCTGCAAGACCGCCGGCGCGCGTGGACGGAAGGTAACGCGGTTCTCAACCCAGGCGCGAGCGAATGCCCGGTCATCCAGCCAGCCGGCCTCTTGCAGGCGTTGCAGGGTCTCCTCAATCAGCGCGGACGACAGGCCATGTTTTTGAAGGTTCTGCCGCACCTCTTGCACCGAGCGTGGGCGAAAGCGTAAAAAATGTAACGCTTTTTGATACGCCTCTTCACGTTCGTCAGCGGCTCGCAGCGCGGCAATCTTGTCATCGCTGAGTTCCTGACCAACCTGCAACCAGGCCGCCACCAGACGCCTTAAGCCAAAAGCGAATTCCCCATCCAGATAGATGTTTACCCGGTGAGGATTTTTCTTTTGCGGTTCGATGGCAGTAATTCTGGGTGACATTGTTTTAAAACAAAACCGCCGCGGCGCCGTCCGTTGAAGTACTGGAGGGCCACGGCTGGGGAAAATGCTCTTGGATAAGCCTCTTCTCCCCTGCGACAGTCAGTCGAAGGTAAGAAGAATACCAGCAGAAGCGGCCATGCCGCCTGCCTTATTGCTGGGGTTCAACTGGAAAAGCCATCAGTCTCGCAATCGTTAATCCTGCTTAATCCTGCAATGACCGGTTTCAAGACAACCAGACTTCCTGACATTGCCCAAACTTCAGGGTGATGGGCCGACCCCGTTATTATCCAAGAGAGCCATGACCGCCAGCACGAACGGCGGTATTTTTTGATAATTATTATACTCGAAAATCCCGGCCTGTTGTGACGAGGCGCAGGGGGCACATTTTTTCGGGAAAACGTTAACTGCCGTGATCGTATTGGCGGGCGAACTGTCAACGAATGCCTGACCACGAATAAACGAATCGCCGCGCGCCGCATTCGTTGATTCGTTCTTCCCTGACAGGCCGGAAAGCCTGTCTTACGGTTGTCTGCGGTTTGCTCTGACAGGCTGGAAAGCCTGTGCTACGGTTGTCTGCGGTTTGCTCCTGACAGGCTGGAAAGCCTGTCTTACGGTTGTCTGCGGTCTGCTCCTGACAGGCTGGAAAGCCTGTCTTACGGTTGTCTGCGGTTTGCTCTGACAGGCTGGAAAGCCTGTGCTACGGTTGTCTGCCGTCTGCATTCGTTGATCGTTCTTCCTCCGAAAATTTGAGTCACACCCCCAGGGGCGCCTTGGGCGGGGAAGGGCGATGATTTTACGGGGGCGGCGCAATCTATCCCAGTTCCGCCTTGCGAGCGTTGAGATAGGCCTCGAGGCGGCGCAGTTCGTCAAGGCGGATGGCGCGCTCGCTCGGCGGCGGCGGCGCAGGTGGAGTTGGTACACTTGAGATGCCGGCCCAGGCGTGCAGTTGTTCCACCGTGCCGTTGAACACATTCAGATCACACCCATGCCAGCCGGTGCCATACTTTGGCCCGGCATCGTAACCGGCAGTACCCTGAATGCTGCCGCCGCCATATTGCCAGAATGTCCATTGTGTGCGCCCGGCCGGCAAAGCAGGACCCTTATCCAGATTGAGATACGCCGTATAAGGGTACTGAGCAATCCACAATTCCCAGTCCTTCATCCAATCGCCGTAAGGGCGCAGATAAGAAGTGTAGATGCTCGGGCTGGTGTAGAACAGGACTTTGCGCGGCGAGACTCTGGCGGCCAGATATTCCAGCATGGCGCGCAGGGCAGCGGCGCTGGCCGCGTTCAGGTTATTGTAGGCGGTCTCGTAGTCTATGGCGTAGAAATGGTAGCCGCGCCCGTCAACGATGGTCAGGAAGCGGTCGGCCTGGTCCTTCCAGGGGGCGGCGGTGGAGAAATAATGGTAAGCGCCGAGTACCGGCACGTGGCGAATGGCCGCCCAGTTTTCCTCGAAGCGTTCATCGCGCACCATGCCATACGAGGCGCGCTGAATGACGAAATCAATCGCGCCCGTTGCTTTGGAAAGGTCAACGGGGTAATCATACTTGCTGATGTCAATGCCATGGGCTTTGGTCATAGGTGCTCCTCGAAGGTTGCCAGAAAGGCTGTCTTTTTTTGGTCGCGCAAGTCAGGCCACAAAAAAGCCGGCGGCCATCACGCCCGGCCCGGCATGGACCACAATGGCGGGCGGCAATTCGTAGATGGGCACGCCGGGCAGGCGCAGCAGGTCTTTCAAGTCAGCGGCCAACGCCTGAGCCTCCTCGGCGGCGTCGGCCTGCATGATACAGAGATGGGCCTCGGCAGAGGGTGGACACTCCTCTTGAATAATTTCTGCCAGGCGCAAGAGGGCGCGCTTTTTCGTCCGTTGCTGCTCAAAAGGTTCCACCCGTCCCTCGCGCAGACACAGAATGGGTTTGACCTGCAAGAGTTCGCCCAGCAAAGCCTGCGCGCCGCCAATGCGCCCCCCTTTTTGCAGGTATTCCAGGGTGTTGACCAGAAAATAGGTGCGGCCGCGCGGAATCCACTCCTGCAAACGGGCGACGATGGCGCGGGCATCCTGCCCCTCTCCGGCCCATTGACGCGCCAGCAATACCAGCGTCGCCAGGTTGCCGGCAATCGTGCGCGTGTCCACCACCTGCACGTTGAGGTCGGGGAAGTCCTGCGCCGCGACCTCGGCCGCGCGTACGGTGCCGCTCAGTTGTGTCGAAGGGGCGACGACAACCACTTCCTCCCCTGCCTGTCGCGCTTGCTCAAAAATGGGATGGTACAGGAGCGGCGGCGGCGCGGCCGTCTTGGGCAAGGCGGCGGCGGCTTTCAGTTTCTGAAGAAAGGCCGCCGTGTCCAGTTCGGTATCATCTCGATACGATTGTTCCCCAAAGATGACTATCTGAGGAAGACAGGCAATGCCCAACGCGGCCAGACTCTCCCCAGGCAAGCCGGCGGTTGTATCGGCAACAATTCTGACCATGCACAGCCTCCATGAGAAACGTTGAAACGAACCTTTGCCAAAGGAGACCGGCGGAATGACCCGTTCGACCCCATACCCCGCCCCAAGGGCCTCCTCTGGATACATTATATCCTATGCCGGCGCCCTGCGATATGCCCAGGGGCGGGGAAGGAGGCCTCTTTGCCCTGCGTCTTGTTGACCAGCAGCCTCTGCTCACCGCAGACTCTGCTGGCGCGCGGCTGTTTTCCTCGCCTGGGGCCAAAGTTCAGCGGACAGAGCCTGCCGGGGTCAGAGGGCACCCTCGTCAGCGGGTCAACGGGTATGGCCGGTCAATCTGGCCACCTGCCGGGCGACCCGCGCGTATAGGAAAAAAGTACGGTTGTCGTGGCGGGGGAATGAGAGTATGATAAAAGCGCCGTCTGGTCTGCCGGCTGAATTTTTCGAGAACAGGAGGAGACGATGAGTACTGGACATCCATTCAACTTTGTTTCTCCCGCGGCGCGGCAAGGAGCCTTTGTCATTTTCCTCATTCTGGCGCTCATTTGTCTGGCGCTGTTTGCCTTTGTCCTTGACCCTCCCCTGCGAACCGCTGCGTCGCCCTGGGGGATTGTTTCTTTCGAACTGGCCTGGCGTACGACCACCGTGAGTGCCATCCTCGGCTCCTGGGATCACGCCGCGAAAGTGTATGCCGCCTTTAGTCTGGGTTTCGATTTCCTTTTCATTTTATGCTACGCTTTCGTGCTGGGCATTGGCACACAAATTGCCTCTGACCGCCTGGGCCGGCGCTTCGGCACCATGGGGCGAACGCTGGGCTGGGGAGTCATTCTGGCCGTTTTGCTGGATGTGGCGGAGAACATTTTGCTTTTCGTCATTATGACGAAGGGAAACTTCCCACCCTACGCGCTGTTTGCCAGCCTGGCGGCGACGCTCAAGTTCCTGTTGATTTTGATCGTGGTTTGCTACGTGTTGCTGGGGCTGCTGGCGCCGCGTGCCAGCGAAGAGACTTGAGCCGCGCGCTGCTTCCGCGAGGTGCGCGCTGGAATTGCCGGGCGCAGGCAGGGCGGCGGTGTTCCCTGGCACACGCTGGGCCTTTCCGGGCCGGCGGGGACCGGCTGGGAAGCCTGCCTACGGAAGACGACCTTTCCAGACTGGGTACAGGGGCAGGGATTTCCGACAGTTTCTGCGTGCACAGGAAAATAAATTCGTCGGGCAAACTCGCTGCCCGACGAATTGTTCTGGCGACCTGAGACCGCGCTCAGCCTAGTTCACAAGATGTAACTCGTTGTCCGTGCTGGTCAGGTAATTGGCGTCGCCGCTGTAGGTAGCGGTGATGGTCCAGGTACCGAGGGTGTTGAAGATAGCCTGACAACTGCCGCTGCCGCCGACCAGCGTGATGCCCGCGCTGCAGGGGTTGGTTGGGCCATCGCTCCAGGCTGGATCGGTAATTGTGATTGCAATGGTGCCGGTCGGTGTGGCCCCCGCGCCGCTCACAACAACGGTGATGGTGACCACCTGGCCAATTGCCGAGGGATCGGGCAGGTCAGAGGTAATGGTGGTAATGGTGGTCCCCTGGTTGACCGTATGGGCCGCGCTGGCCGTGCTGCTGCTGTAATTCATGTCGCCGCTGTAGGTGGCGGTGATGGTCTTGGCGCCAACGGTGTTGAAGACGATATTGCAACTGCCGCTGCCGCCGGCCAGCGTGATGTTGCAGTTGATGTCGGCGCCGGTGATGGCGACCGTGCCGGTCGGGATGGCCCCAGCACCGCTGACCGTGACGCTGACAGCCACTGACTGACCAACGACCGAGGGATCCGGCGTGTGGGCGGTGATGGTCACCGTGCTCGGGCCAAGCACCACGCTGTGTGCCTCCGTATCTGAACTTGGGGCATAGTTGGCGTCGCCGCTGTAGGTGGCGGTGATGGTCTTGGCGCCGGTCGTGTTGAAGACAATGTTACAACTGCCGCTGCCGCCGGCCAGGGTGATGGTGCAATTGACGTCCGCGCCGCTGATCGTTACTGTACCGGTTGGTGTTGCTCCGGAGCCGGAAACGGTCACGCCAATGGCCACCGACTGGCCGGGCGTGGACGGGTTGGGAACATGGCCGGTGATGGTGGTGGTCGAGGCGTATTTCACGACATGGCTTTCGGTATCGCCGCTGCCGTTGTAGTTCGTATCACCGCTGTACGTAGCATAGAGCGTCTTGTTGCCGTTGGTATTGAAGATAACCGAACAACTGCCGCTGCCGCCGGAGAGGGTGATGATGCAGGAGGTATCGGCGCCGGTGATGAGCACCAGGCCGGTTGGCGTGGCCCCCGCGCCGCTGACGGTGACGCTCACCGTCACGCTGGCGCCGACCACGGAAGGATCCGGGGTGTCGGCGGTAATCGTGGTTGTGGTGCTGCCTTTGTTGACGGTGTGGCTTTCAGTATCCGAACTGGAGGCATAGGCAGCGTCGCCGCTATAGGTGGCCGTAAGGGTCTTGGTGCCAGCGCTGTTGAAGGTCACTGTGCAACTGCCGCTGCCGCCGGAAAGCGTGATGGTGCAGTTGACGTCTGCGCCGGTGATGGCAACTGTGCCGGTTGGGGCTACGCCGCCGCTGCCGGCCACGGTAACGCTGACGGTGACCGCCTGGCCGGGCACGGAGGGATCGGGCGTGTCGGCGGTGATGGTTGTGGTCGTGGCGCTGGAGCCGGTAACGTTGATATCCACCCAGAAGGCCTGGTTGGCCTGCGCCCCAATGCCGAACTTGACGCCGGCCGCGTTCTGGATCATCCAGTAGCCGCGATAGTGACCGGTAGCCGGTGGGGCTACCAGGTTGATGGACAGGTCAATCGTTTGCCCTGGCGCAACGTTAGTCGGCAGGTTGATGGCTGTACCGCCCATGGCGTCGCCATGGTCAAAGACCAGTTTGTAGGCGGTGGTCCAGGTGCAGGTGCCGAGGTTCTTCAGCCGCCAGGTCTTGGTAAAGGGAGTGGAGGGCAGGAAGGAGGTGCCATCGGGGACGGAGACATCGCTGACGAATCCTACCCAGTCACAGCGGGTAACCGGCGGGGGCGGAGGCGGGGGCGCTGACGAGCCCCCCGACGCGCTTGTTGGAGTTGGCGCAGGCGGAGTGGCCGTAGGCAGAGGCACCGGCGTGTCGGTCACGAGGGGCGTGTTGTAATAGGCCATGCGCGTCAACTCGGCGGAGAGAGTCTGCGCCGCCTGGGTAAAGGCCAGGCCAGGTTCCTGAGTCGGCGTGACGGCCGAGGGCATACTGCAAGCCGTCAGCAGCGCGACCATCAATAGCAAACCGTAAAGACGTTTCATATCGTCCTCCTTGTACAGGCATAAGTTTAGCATAAAATCCGTTTTTTTGCTGTCAAGGGGATGGTATCACCTGTCGAACAGGCGGACCAAGGGCGATGTGGCGGGATGGATACCGCCTTCCCTGTGGACAGACTACAGCCGCGGCAGAGGCATCTGAAACTCAGGACGCCGTCCATCGAGCAGCAGAAACGGCGCCGCCCGCGCCACAGCGATACCCAGACCGCGCAAAGCCGACAGGCTGCGGATTTTTCCCTGTCGTCGCGCGCGTAGAATCGCCTCGGCGCCTTTGGGACCGATGCCCGGCACCCGTAACAGTTCCCCTCGTTCGGCGCGGTTGATCTCCACCGGCTGCGCCTGCAGGTGTTGTTGGGCCCAGAGCCATTTCGGATCATGATGCAGCGGAAGCATCCCTCCGCCCTCGAAAGGCAGTTCTTCCACCTCAAAGCCGTAATCGCGCAACAGGAACGAGGCCTGATAGAGACGATGTTCGCGCAGTGTGGGCGTTGGCGGCTGATTCTCCAGCGGGGTATCGGGAATGGGCTGGAACGGTGAATAGTAGGTGCGGCTCAAGTGGAACTGACGGTACAGCGAGGCAGTCGTCGTCAGAAGTTCCAGGTCTGTTTCGCCCGCGCCGCCGACGACGAACTGTGTCACACTGGAGGGCCAGCGGCGCCCTTCGGGCTGGCAACGGCGAATCTCGTCGATCCATTGCAACGGCTGGAGCAACTCAGCGGCAAACTGCTTGTGCGGCGCCAGACGCGCCAGACGAGAGTCGTTGGGCGCTTCCAGATTGACCGAAACCCGATCCGCCAGTTGCATGGCGCGCTCGACCTGCGCCCGTTCCGCGCCCGGCATGATTTTCAGATGAATGTAGCCGCGAAAGCCAAACTTGCCGCGCAGGATTTCAGCCGTCGCAAGGAGCCGGTCTTGCGTGCGTATTCCTCCCCCGGCAACGCCCGAACTGAGAAAAACGCCTGCGGCAATCCCTTTCTGTACCAGCATCATGAACAGACGGGCAAATTCCTCCGGCTGGAAGGCCGCGCGCCGGAAATCGCGCCCGGCGCGAAAAGGACAGTAATAACAATCGCGCTCGCAAGCCGAGGAGAGCAGGGTTTTCAGCAGTCGAATGCGTTGGCCATTCGGCAATACGGCGGGATGGACGAAAACCGCCTCAGGGCAATTTTCCGTCCGATCCAGATACGGCGTGGAAAGCGGCTGTTCCTCAGCCGGTTCGAGTGACATCTGCTCACTGAGCAGTCTCAGGCGCGCCATAACGTCCATACTCCCATTATAGAACATACGTGCTGTTTGTCAATCCCTCCATTCGATTGGTTTTCGGCGAAAACGTCATTCCCTGCCATGATCGTAGTGGAAGGCGAAGCGTCCACGAATGCCTGACCACGAATCAACGAATGTCCGCGCCGCAGGCGTTGATTCGTGGTAATTACCTGCCCACTACCCATCCCTGTCATTGCGCGCCGCCACAGGCGGCGAAGCAATCCCCTTGCCTGCCAGGAGATTGCTTTCCCTGCGCTCTGCTCCTGACAGGCTGGAAAGCCTGTCTTACGGTTGTGTGCACTCTGCTCCTGACAGGCTGGAAAGCCTGTCTTACGATTGTCTGCGGTTTGCTCTGACAGGCTGGAAAGCCTGTCTTACGGTTGTCTGCGCTCCGCTCGTGGCAGGCGGGACATGCGCTACGCTCGCCATGACAGGAGGCAGAGGGTTCTTCATCACCGATGACTGCCCAACTTCCCACGAAAATTTGAGTCACACCCATCTGTTGGCCTTGTGGTAAGATTGAAGGTAACTACCTCGACAATGTTAGATTACCTGTCCCTTGTCATGGCGAGGCGGCGATAGGGCCACGCCGAGGCTCGCCCGAGGCGCCGCCGAAGCAATCTCCTTGCGAGTCTCTAAGCAGTCTCCCAATTACCAGGGGATTGCTTCGGGCAGAGAACGCCCTCGCAATGACAACTATGCCGAAATATAACACTGTCGAGATAGTTACAATTGAAGAAGCAAATTCTCCGCCACCTCGCGAAAGGACAGAGTATGGATACCAGTATTCTGCCAGCAGTGCTTGCCTCCCTGAATCAGAATCGCCCCCGTTTCCTGGACGAATTGAAGGCGATTCTGGCTATCCCCTCCGTTTCGACCGACCCGGCCTATCGAGCCGATATGCAGCGCGCGGCTGAATGGTTCGCCGACCGCCTGCGCGCCTTGGGGATGTCGTCCGTGCAGATTTATGCCACCTCTGGCCATCCGCTGGTTTACGGCGAGTGGAAGCAGGCTGGAGCAGCGCCGACCGTTCTGATTTATGGCCATTATGACGTCCAACCCCCTGATCCGCTTGACCAGTGGACGAGTCCGCCCTTTGCGCCGCAGGTGCGCGGCGAAAACCTGTACGCGCGTGGGGCCTCGGATATGAAAGGCCAGGTACTGGCGGTGCTGGAGGCCGTGGAGGCGCTCTTGCGTCACGGGGCGTTGGGGGTGAATCTCAAGTGGCTGATCGAGGGCGAAGAGGAAATCGGCTCGCCCAGCCTGGAGGGTTTCTTGCGCGACCAGCGCGATCTGTTGCAGGCTGATTTCTGTCTTAATTGTGATAGTGGCATGATTGCCGCCGATGCTCCCGCTATTACCTGCGCCTTGCGTGGGCTGGCTTACTTCGAGATTCGCGTCTACGGCCCCGCGCATGACCTGCATTCAGGACTCTACGGTGGCGTGGTGCACAACCCTGCCATTGTTCTGGCGGAGTTGATTGCCGGCATGCATGACGAGCAGGGCCGGGTAACCCTGCCGGGCTTTTACGAAAAAGTCCGCCCGCTTTCGCCGCAGGAACGCGCCGACCTGGCGCGCCTGCCGATAGACGATGAGTACTACCTGCAAGCCACCGGCGCGCCAGCGTTGTATGGCGAAGCCGGTTACACCCCGGTCGAACGGATCGGCGCTCGCCCAACCCTCGACGTCAACGGTCTGCTGGCCGGCTTCACCGGCAGCGGTTCCAAGACGGTCATTCCCGCCTGGGCAATGGCGAAAATTTCCATGCGCCTGGTAGCCGATCAAGACCCTCAGGAAGTGCATCAGCAGCTGCTCCAGTATCTGCGTGAACATGCGCCAGCAACCGTGCGCTGGGAGGTCCAGGACTTGCACGGCGCGGTTCCATCGTTGATTCCTACCGATTCTGCCGCCGTGCAGGCGCTGGCGCGTGCGCTGGAGGAAACCTGGGGCATACGGCCCTGTTTCAAGCGTGAAGGGGGGAGCATCCCGGTCGTGGCACAGATGCAACAAGTGCTCGGCCTGCCCTCCGTCCTGACCGGCTTTGGCCTGCCCGATGACAACCTTCACGCCCCCAACGAGAAAATCCACCTGCCTACCTGGTATCGCGGCATAGAGGCCCTGGCGCGCTTTTTCCTTCATCTGAACGACAATGGGAAACGATAGCCCCGCCTTCCCTCTCTCTATGCTCAGCCAGTCTTCGTTGCAGGATTACAGCGACTGCCCGCGTCGTTTCCAGCTGCGCTACCTGCAACGCCTGGCCTGGCCGGCCGTAGAGAGCGAGCCTGCGCTGGAAAACGAGCGTCGCCAGCAGGAAGGGTTGCTGTTTCACCGTCTGGTGCATCAACATCTGCTTGGCCTGCCGGCTGAAAAGGTCGGTCGGCTGGCCAGTGGGCCGAACCTGAGTCGCTGGTGGGAACATTATCTCGCCGATGCCCACCTGCAACGTCTGCGCAGCGGGGCCATCCTGTACCCGGAAGTGACGCTGTCGGCGCCGCTGGGTGGCGTGCGCCTGCTGGCCCAGTATGATCTCATTGCCCGGCAGGAGCGCGCCTTGCTCATCTACGACTGGAAAACCTATCGTCATCGCCCCCGCAACGAGTGGCTGGCCGCGCGCTGGCAGACGCGCCTCTACCGCGCCTTGCTGGTCCAGGCAGGCGCCTCCCTGCTCGAAGGTGCTGCACCAGAGGCCGAACAGATCGAAATGGTGTACTGGTTTGCCGATTACCCCAATGAACCGGCGCGTTTTGCCTACAGCACGGCTCAATTCCAGCGCGATTGGAGTGCTCTCCAGACCCTGGTCGCCGAAATCCTCTCCGCCAGTGACTTCCCCAAGACCGATGACGAACGGGATTGTCTGTATTGCGTGTATCGTTCCTATTGTGAGCGTGGCGTTGCGGCGGGCGAGGGCGAAGGCAGCGAAGCGGAAGGGCCTGCCTGGGATTTCGATTTCGAGCAGATTCAGGAGATTGTCTTTTGAGTCCCGTTCCCTTGCGTTGGGTTGACGCGCCTTCCGTGGCCGTGCCGGCCCCGGCTCCCGATTTGCCGCCGTTGCTCCAGCAGATTCTGGCGCGCCGCGGCCTGACAACCGTCGAAGCCGTGCGAGCCTTTCTTCGGCCACAGGAATACCGCCCGGCGCCGCCCGACGAATTGCCCGGCCTGGAGCAAGCCTGCCAGCGCATTCTCACTGCCATCCGACGCGATGAGAGGATTGGCGTGTGGGGCGATTTTGACGTTGACGGTCAGACTGCCACTGCGCTTCTCGTCGCCGCGCTGGAGAAAGCCGGCGCAACGGTAACTTATTACATACCGCACCGTGAACGGGAGGGGCACGGCGTGACTCTGGCCGCGCTGGATTCCGTTCTTGCGCGCGGCGTGGGCCTCGTCCTCACCTGCGATACCGGCATCGGTGCCCATGAGGCGGTTCGCTATGCTCAGGCGCGTGGCGTGGATTTTATCATCACCGATCATCACGAACTGCCCGCCGAACTGCCGCCAGCCGTGGCTGTTCTCAATCCTCACCTGCTGCCCGCGCCCCATCCGCTCCAGGGCCTGGCCGGCGTGGGCGTGGCTTACAAACTGGCCGAGGCGCTGTTGCCAGGCGAGGCGGAAGAATGGCTTGATCTGGTGGCCCTGGGCTGCGTGGCCGATTTGGCCCCCTTGCGCGCCGACACGCGCTATCTGGTCCAGCGCGGGCTGGAACAACTGCGCGCCGGCAGGCGGCTGGGCCTGCAGGTCGTGATGGAACTGGCCGGGTTGCAGGCCGCGCGCTTGAATGAGGAACATCTGGCCTACGTCCTGGCGCCGCGCTTCAACGCGCTGGGGCGGCTGGGCGATGCCACGCCGGCCGTGGAATTGCTCCTCACCCGCGACTTGAGTCGGGCGCGCCTGCTGGCCACACAACTGGAAAACTACAATCTCCAGCGGCAACTGCTCACGGCTCAGGTGACCCGCGCAGCCGAGGGCCAGTTGCGCGCCGATCCCGCGCGGCTCACCGCGCCGGTTATCCTGCTGGCGCACCCAACCTGGCCGGGCGGGGTGCTGGGCATCGTGGCCGCCCGACTGGTCGAACGCTACCACAAGCCGACCATCCTGCTGACCATAGGTGAAGACGGCGTGGCGCGCGGCTCGGCGCGTTCGATCCACGGCTTCGACATCACGGCGGCCATTGCCGCTCACGGCGACTTACTTCTGTCGTTCGGCGGGCACGCGATGGCGGCTGGTCTGGCGCTGCCTGCCGGGAACCTGCCCGAATTCCGGCAGCGCCTGGAGAAGGCGGCGGCGCAGCATCCGGCCCTCGACCGCAGCGCTGAGCCGACGCTGGAAATCGAAGCCTGGCTGAACCTGGAGGAAGTCAATCTGACGCTGGCCGAAGCGCTCGAACGTCTGGCGCCCTATGGGCCCGGCAACGAGAAGGTCGTTCTGGCCACGCGCAACCTGACCGTCCAGGCGTTGGCCACCCTGGGCCGCCATCAGGAACACTTGAAACTGGTCGTCAGGGATGAGCGCGATTGTGCGCGGGAGGTGCTCTGCTGGGATGTGGCCGGCGAGGAGGTGGACCTGGAAGCCGGGATGCAGATTGATCTGGCTTATACCCTGCGCGCCAGTGACTGGCGCGGCTCCCCGCAGGTGCAGCTGGAACTGGTGGCGCTGCGCCCGCTGGAACTACCGGCCGTGACCGTCTCCCGTCCGCCGCTGGAGGTCGAGGATTACCGCCACGTTGCCCAGCCGCTCCAGCAACTGGAAGCCTGTCGTCAGCGCGCAGGTCGCGTGCTGGTTTGGGCGGAAGGGGAGGCGAAAGCGCAAGTCGCCGGACGTGACCGCAACGAACTGGAACGCGCCGAAACCCTCATTATCTGGAGCATTCCTCCTTCGCCGCAGGAATTACGCCAGGCGCTGGAAATGGTGCAGCCGGAACGGGTTTGCTTGTTTGCGGTGGAGGCTCCCGATTCGGCGGAGGAATTTGCCGGTCGCCTGGCCGGTCTGGTGAAGTATCTTCTACACCAGCGCGGTGGCCGCACCTCCTATCGTGAACTGGCCGCCGCGACCGGTCAGCGGCAGCAAACGGTGCGGCGCGGGATAGGCTGGCTGGCCGCTCAGGGTCATATCAACATCCAGCACGAGAGCGAGGAGGAACTGATCCTGACGATCGGCACCTCGGTGAAGGATCCGGTGGAGGCGGCGCGGCTGTGGTACGAGATTCAGCGCCTGATAGAGGAGACGCGCGCCTACCGCGCTTACTTCCGTCAGGCGGATAAGGAGGCGTTGCTGGGATAGAATGCCGATGAATATTGCCATGCTCTCCTACCACACCTGTCCGCTGGCCACGCTGGGCGGCAAGGATACCGGCGGGATGAACGTTTACGTGCGTGATTTGACCCGCGAACTCGGGCGACGCGGTATTCACGTGGACGTTTTTACCCGTTCGCAAGACGAACATGTGCCGCATGTACTGCATGATTTGGGGTACGGCAATCGCGTCGTCCACGTGCCGGCTGGCCCGGAGCGGCCATTGCCCAAAGCAGAACTGGCGCGCTACCTGCCGTCGTTCGTGGACGGTATACGACGCTTTGCCGCCGAGAAGAACATCCGCTATGACCTGATTCACAGCCATTACTGGCTATCGGGCCTGGCCGCGGAAGCCCTGCGCGAAGCCTGGGGCACCCCGATCGTGCACATGTTCCACACGCTTGGGGCGCTGAAGAATCAGGTCGCGCGCTCGGAGACGGAACGGGAAGGGGAATACCGCCTGGCAGGGGAGCGCCGCGTGGTGTCGGTGGCCGACCGCATTCTGGTCGCGACCTCTACCGAACAGGAACAACTGACAGGCCTCTATCAGGCCGACCCGGCCCGAATTACGGTTATTCCTCCAGGGGTGGATACCTGCCATTTTTATCCTATTCCTCGTGATGAAGCCCGCCAATACATCGGCATCCCGCCCCAGGACCGCATGGTGCTTTATGTCGGTCGTATTGAGCCGCTGAAAGGGATTGATACCCTGATTCGCGCCATGGCCTGTCTGCGCTTTCAGCATCTTCTGGCTGGCGGCCCGGTCTATCTGGTCATCATCGGCGGCGATCCCGATGCCTCGCCAGAAACGATGGACGCTGAAATGGCGCGCCTGCAGGCGCTCTGCGCCGACCTTCAGGTTCACAATATGGTTATCTTCCTCGGCAAGCGTGGGCAGGATACACTTCCTTACTACTACTCGGCGGCGGAAGTGGTCGTCGTTCCCTCCCACTATGAGTCGTTTGGCATGGTGGCTCTGGAGGCCATGGCCTGCGGTACGCCGGTCATCGCCTCCGCGGTGGGTGGTCTGGCTTTGCTGGTGCGCGATGGGGTTACCGGTTACACCGTGCCTCATGGCGATTATCCTGCCCTGTGCGATAAATTGATTGCCATTCTTGGCAATGCCGCGTTGCGGCAGAAACTGGGGCGTCACGCAGCGGTCTATGCGCGCCAGTATTCGTGGAAGAAGATCGCCGCGCGTATTGTGAACGTCTACGAGGCGTTGTTGAACGCGCTTTCGACGGACGGTGCGCGAGGTGCGCTCACCCCTCCAGCGCCAGCCGCAAGCGATACGCCAGATTCTCTACCTGATGGCGAATGATGGCTTCCATTTCCGCTGCCGGTTGGTCGGCAATGGCCTCCCACAGCGCTGCCAGAGCGTCCACCAGCCGCTTTTCGACCAGCCCCCACAACAGCCCGGCCGGCAGAGAGCGCCCGAGGCGCATGGCGATCGCAAAGGGACGATAGAGTTCGGTGCAGAAAGGCGCTTTTTCCCACAACGCTGGTCGCACCGGCAGGCCGAAAAGAGGATATAACGTCTCACCTGCCGCGTGGTTCAGGAGAAAATGGATCAACCGCAACGCCATCTCCGCTTTGGGGGAACTTTTCCAGATGACCAGATGCGAACCGCCCACAAACGGTACATTCAGCAGCGGCGTCACGCCCAGATTCTGGCGTACCTCTGCCGGCATGCGGCTCTCCGCCAGAATCCAGAAGCCTGAAATGGTCACCGCTGCCTTGCCAGACCAGAAAGCCTGATCGGCATCCTGTTCGGTATAGGCGCGCGCCTGTCGTTCCAGATAGTTACCTAGGCGGAAATAGGCCTGAAAGCCGCGCAGCGCCTCCGGCTGGTCAAAAGTAATCGTGTTGTGCGTCGGATGTAAAAAGTCGCCTCCTGCCTGCCAGATCCAGGAAGCCAGATTGTGCACCGCGCGTCGTGAACGTACGGTGGGCAGGGCCAGGATTTGTCCCCTGACCCGTCCTTGCAATTGTTGCAGTGTGGCTTCGAACTGTTCCGCGTCGGCAAAGGCTTGCGTCTCTGACACTCCAGCCCGCTGCAGCCAATCGCGGCGATAGAATACCACGCGCGGATCTGCCGCCCAAGGGATAGCCCAGGCCCTGTCCTCTTCTTTCTCTATTCCTCGAACGCCCCCCCAGACAACCCGGAAGAAAGGGGCCTCTCCTTCCAGGTCAGCGATCTCGCGGGCCTCAAAGGGGCGCAATTCATTCATGCGCACCAGGTCCAGCACCCAGGTACTGCCGACTTCCGACACATCGGGGCCATGATGATAAAGGGCAAATTCAATCAGTTTTTGCCAGCCGTTCTCCCAGGGAATCACCTCCAGCGTGACGGTTACTCCCTCGCTGGCCTCAAATGCTTTCAATACCTCCCTCAGCTGCGCCAGAGCCGCCGGCCCGTGATCGAACACCGAGAGGGACAGGTTTTCCATAAACTTTACCAGAGATCAGGATACGTGCGATGAGCCGTCTCCTGCAAGAAACGGCGCTGCTCTTCCGTCAGTGGGGAATAATCGCTGTTTGCCTGCGTGGTGTCGCGATTCTCCGTGATGAGCACCGAGGCTTCCGGACTCATGATGATTGTATGCCAGACGCCGCGCTTCACGTTATAGATTTTGCCGGCCTCCATCACCTGCGGATGGATGACCTGTACCCGCGTTGCGCCTTCGCCGGCGAACAGAATCGCTCTGCCTTTCAGCAGCACGAAGACCTCGTCGGTCTCGTTATGACGCTCCATCTGATTGTTGTGCGCCGGGTGGATCTCCTCCAGATAATTCAAAATCGCTACCCGCCAGGCGCCGTAGTCCACCAGCGGGCGATAGCCGGCGCCGGTGTATTCACGAATCTCAATCAGTTTCTCATCCATGCCTGCCTCCATCAGCAACGTTGATCAGGGACAATCCAGCCATTCAATCGGCTGGCTGCCGGCCTCGCCCAGGCCATAGCCATAGGGGAAGAGGGGGCCGTCACAGCCCTGGCGATTTGCCAGATTGTGGATGTTGAGCGGCAACTGGTCGTTGGAACGCGGCCAGGTGTACGGCAATTTGCCCGTAAACGGGTAATCGCCAAAGAGTACATCGGTGATGCCGCTGGCCTCTGTGCCGGGCAGCCAGGCGGCAACCCAGGCATCGGCCAGTGGATACTGCTCGGTAATCACCAGGGGGCGTCCCGAAAGAAGGATGACGATGAGTTTATCTACCGCTGGTCGCACCCGCTGGATGACTTTGACGTCATCGCTGGAAAGGCGCAAATCGGCTGCGTCTCCCACGCCCTCGGCATAGGGTTTCTCGCCCACCACGACGATGCCGACCTCGGCATGTCCCTGAAAGTTCCCGCCTTTGTTGACTTCTACGACCGTCTGCGGCGAAACAGCGGCGCGAATTGCGGTCAGGATGCTGGTGCCGGCGGTGATGTTGCCCTCGCGGCCCTGCCATTCGATGGTCCAGCCGCCGCACTGCATACCGATATTATCGGCCCCGCGGCCGGCGACGAAGATCGTCGGCGTATCTTTGGCGATGGGCAGGGCAGCATTGTCGTTCTTGAGCAGCACCAGCGAGGCGCGCACGGCGCGGCGTGCCAGTTCGCGGTGCGCTTCCGAACGAACCGTCTGCGAATAGGAGGGATCGGGCATGGGTTGCTCAAACAGGCCCAGGGCGAATTTGACGCGCAAAATGCGCCGTACCGCATCGTCCACCCGCTCCAGAGGAATATCCCCATTGTTCACAGCCTGTTTCATGGTGGTGATGAACTTGACGTAGTCGTAGGGCACCATGCTCATATCCACGCCGGCGTTGATCGCCGTCACCACGGCCTGATAGTAATCCGGGTTGATCTGGTCAATGGCCTGCCAGTCGGAGACGATGAACCCCCGAAAGCCAAGTTCCTCTTTCAGGACGCTGGTGAGCAGGTAACGCTGGGCATGCATCTTGACGCCCTTCCAGCTGCTGAAGGAGGCCATGACGCTCATGGCGCCATGCTGCACGGCTGTCTGATAGGGCGGCAGCAATAACGAGCGTACAGCCTCTTCGCTTAACTGCATGTTGCCCTGATCGAGGATATAGGTGGTCGAGGAGCCAAAGACGGTTGCGCCATCGCCGATATAATGTTTGGGCGTGGCCAGCACAAAAATACTTTGCCCCGGCGTGGCCGGATAGTCGGCCGGGAGCGACTGCAATCCTTTGATGTAGGCGGCGCTGAGTTCGGTGACCAGCGCGGGGTCTTCCCCATAGGCTTCATAGGCGCGTCCCCAGCGAATATCCTGCACCACAGCCACCACCGGCGCAAAATTCCAGCGGATGCCGGTGGCCAGCATCTCTTCTGCTGTGGCGCGCCCGATTTCCTCGACCAGTTGCGGGTCGCGTGTGGCGCCCAGCCCAATTTCGTGGGGGAAAATCGTGGCATTGCGCAGGTTGCCGTGTCCATGCACCGCGTCGACGCCATAGATAAGGGGAATGCCCAGACGGGTAGCCAGCGCCTCTTGCTGGAAGCCCGCCACCATGGCATACCAGCCGGCCGGGGTGTTATCGGCCGGAGACCCGCCGCCGCCGCTCAGGATGGAACCGATGAAATAACGGGTAATATCGCCGGGGCGGATGCTGTTCTTCTCGACCTGAGTCATCTGGCCGATTTTTTCTTCCAGGGTCATGCGTGAGAGCAGGTCTTCCACGCGCGCCTCGACGGGTTGATGCGGGTCCAGGTAGAGGGGCCCGCTCGGTGTAGGGGTGGGGGAAGGCGTGGCAGTGGGGGCAGGCGTGGCGGCACTACAGGCCACCAGCCATACGACCAGTAGAAAACTCAACCAACGGCGCATAGGACTTCTCCAGAGAACAGGGGTGGGGGGCAACGAAGCGACCGCCCACGGCGCGATGGGCAAACGTATTATACCTCACGCCTCTGCGCCTTGGGCCTTGTCCTTTCCCATTGGAGCCGGGGACGCTACGGCATAGCCTTTGCGACGTCGGCGTGCCGCGTACATGGCGCTCTCGGCGGCCTGCAACAGGGCGGTGGCGTCGGTGGCGTGGGCCGGGAAAAGGCTGATGCCAATGGCGAGCCGGAGCGGAAGCCGCGCTTCGTTCCAGTCAATTGGCTGTTCCACGCTCTGACGAATTTTCTCGGCCACTCTCGCCGCATTGACCTCATTCTGTATCCCCTCGAGCAAGATCACGAATTCGTCGCCGCCGATGCGCGCCACCGTGTCACTGCGGCGGATTGTGGCGCGTATGCGTCGGGCCACTTCACGCAACACCTTATCTCCGGCATCATAGCCATAGCGGTTGTTGATCTGGCGAAAGCCTTTCAGGTCCAGGTACAGAACTGCGAAGACTGTCTGCTGGCGCCAGGCGCGCGCCAGGCATTGTTCAATCCGGTCGGTCAGCAGGGAACGGTTGGGCAATTCGGTCAGGCTGTCGTGGGTGGCGAGGAAATGGGCGTCTGCCTCCATCCGTTTCACCTCATCCACGGCGCGCACGATGCCCAGCAAGCCGATGACCCGGCCTTCTTTATCTCGCAGCGGGAATTTGCTGATCGAAACCCAATGGGGCGTGCCATCCGCACGCACACGACTTTCAATCACCCCCAGACGAGGCTGTCCACTTTCCATCACGTGCAAATCTTCCATCATCGCGCGGCGGCCTACCTCTTCGCCAAAGAGGTCGCTCTCGTTCTTGCCGATCAGGTCGGAGACATTCTGGAAGCCCAGTTCTGCCGCCATAACCGGATTGAGGCGCACGAAGCGACAATAGCGATCCTTGAAGTAAATGCCATCCGGGCTGTTGGTCAGCAGGGCCTCCAGCAACGTCTCGCCATCGAAAGTGGGATTGGCTTTGTCCATGCGATTCATCCGGACTCGAGGCGCCGCCTGCAGGAACTTTCGTTATTGAATTGTACTACGTTGCCGCGACTTACGTTGTGGCCAGGAGCGTGCCATCCTGTAGCAGAAACACCTGATGCGCATATTGATCGACCAGAGGGTCATGGGAGACCATGAGCAGGGTGAGGTTGACCTCCTCGACCAGGCGGCGGAAAAGCGCCAGAAGTTCCTGCGCGCTGTGACTGTCCAGTTCGCCGGTGGGTTCGTCGGCCAGGATGAGAGAGGGACGGTTCGCCAGCGCGCGCGCCACGGCGACGCGTTGCTGCTGGCCGCCGGAAAGTTCGTAGGGACGGTGGTGACGCCAGCGACTCATGCCCACCAGTTCCAGGCATTCCAGCGTCCGCCGGTGGCGCGTCGCGGCCGCTTCACCCCGCAGGCGCAATATCAATTCAACGTTTTCGTAGGCAGAGAGAGTGGGAAGCAGGCCGAAGGACTGGAAAACCAGCCCCAGGTTCTCGCGTCGCCAGCAGGTCAGTTCCTCATCCGTCATGGACAACAGGTTCTTCCCCAGCACGGACACAGTGCCTGAAGTTGGCCGGTCCAGGCCGGCCAGACAGTTCAACAGGGTAGTCTTGCCGCTGCCCGAACGTCCGCGCAGAGCAATAAACAGGCCTGGTTTTACCTTCCATGAGATGCCGCGCAACGCGGCCACGCCCTCCCCGCCGTGACGAAGGGGGTACACGCGCCAGAGATTCTCGGTCTCGATCACATAGGAGGATGGGTTCATACGCCTCCTGTCGCGTTGTGGTCTTGTCGGCTGTGCCGGCGGCGCAGGAGCGAGGTGAGCCCGGAGACAGCACGACGCCCCCAGCGAACGAGGACGGGAATTGCCTCCCCGGCCTCTGACGGCGCGGCGGTCTCCTCGGAGGGCGAGACCGGGGAAGGGATACTTCCCTGTTGCTCCGGCGTCTGCGTCTCCGCAGGAGGACGAATCAAAATCCCTTGCGGGGTAACCTCCAGACGGGCGCGGCGGTGGATATGAAATTGCTCCAGATATTCGCGCGGCACTTGCAGACGACCGGCCGCATCCAGGACTACCAGTTCCTCGAAGTGCTGCGCCTCATCATGACGGCTGACCGGCCGGCGCACCGTTTCACTGGCCAGTTTGCCATCCCGCACCGCCACCACCCGGTCAACATGTCGGCTGAGGTTCACATCGTGGCTGACGATGATGATCGTCAGCGTCAGCTGGCGATTCAGTTGCCGGAAGAGATCATAGATGACCTGAGCGGTAGCGTTATCCAGTTCACCGGTGGGTTCATCAGCGAGTAGCAGGCGGGGACGATTGGCCAGGGCAATTGCAATCGCGACCCGTTGTTGTTCGCCGCCGGAGAGTTCATCCAGCCGATGGGCGGCGCGTGTGCCCAGGCCGACAATTTCCAGCAGTTCCCCGGCGCGTTGTTGCGCCGCGCGACCGGCCTGACCGGCCAGCAGGAGCGGCAGGGTGATGTTTTCGCGCGCGCTCAGGTAAGGAATCAGGTTACGACCGCCATACTGCCAGACGAAGCCAACCGTCGTGCGCCGGTATTCATCCAGCGCGCGTTGACTCAAGCGGCCTAAATCTTTGCCATCTACCACCACCCTCCCGCCGGTCGGGCGGTCCAGGCCACCCAGGATGTTCAACAACGTGGATTTGCCGCTTCCGCTGGCGCCGACCACGCCGATCATTTCTCCCGCCAGCACCGACAGGTCAAGCCCTTGCAGCGCCTGTACTTCCGTCAGGTGACCGCCGGCCTGACCATCCGCAGTAAGGCGGTAAATCTTGATGAGATTCTCGCACAGGACGAACGGTTCACCGGCCATCATGCGGTTTCTCCCAGTTTAATGGCCTGGAAAATGCGCATGCGCTGTAACAGCGTCACCAGCGCAGTCAGGGCCATCAGGAACAGGATCAGGAACAGAGCGTACATCTGGAAGATGGATAACCAGGCGATCTCTATCTGGAACGGTGGGTACTGCGCCTGCGCGGTGGCGCCAATTTGCAGGAAGGGCACAAAGAGACGACTGGCGAGCAAGCCAACGCCGGTGCCTACGCCGCCGCCGAGGAACACAAGGAACGACAGTTCGGAGGCCAGCAAGCGGGTCAGTTGCTGGCGCGAGAGGCCGATGGCGCGCAGGATTCCCATCTCGATGAAGCGTCGCCGAAACGAGAACAGGGCGTAGAGCAGGAAGCCAACCGTCGTCAGAATGGCGGCGGCGACAAAACCCGCCGAGAGCAACCCGAAGAGGCCCTGGCGCTCCGGCCGCCGCTGAACCGCGCCGATATTCAGTTCGGCAGAAGCCCAGTCTTCCACAAAGATATTCAGGCCGTCGGGGACCAGCCGACTCTGGTCGGCTTTGGGGTCGAGGGCAATGGTATGGCCACGGATGGCATACACAATGGCCTGCGGGTCGGCGTTTGGCGTCAGGTCAAGCCAGACTTCGTGCGGGTATTCTGCGCCTGCTTGCAGGAAGAACTCATCCAGATTCCCCACGAACAGCGTTCCCTGTTCTGGATACCAGGTTGGGAATAAGTCGAATGTGCCGACGATGAGCAGGTCCATGACAACGGACTGGCTGCGCCGGCCGGGTTGTATGCTGAGTTGCAGATGGTCGCCAATCTGGAAGTCGCCGGTGCGCAGGAACTCGCTGGAGACCAGCACGCCGTCTGGCGCGGCGGCCAGGGCGTTCATCAAGGCGCCCAGGGGTTGAGGGGCGAAACGTTCCTGCCAGGCAGCGACGAGGGGGAAGGTGGTGCGGTCAATGCCGAGGAAGGTGCCTTCGGTAACGCCATGGGCGGTGACGGTGGCGGCGTGGTAGCGTCCGACGCGGGTTGCGGCGCGCACGCCGTCCAGCATCAGGTGTTCCTCCACCGGGCCGAAGGTGTACACAGCATCGGTGGCATCTCCAACAAAGGTATTGCCCAACTCGCGCACGCGCAGGTCAGCGCCGACCTGATAGTACATTTGTTTTGCCAGATGGGCGTCGAGCGTGCGCGCCAGCGAGGCCGTAAAGGCCGAGAGGCCCAGGGTGAGAATCAGCAACACGAGCGGCGCGCTGTAGAAGGCCGGCGAGCGCGCCAGATAGCGCGCCGCCATCAACATCCCCACGCTTTTCGTGCGACGCAGGAGCCAGGCCAGCAACGCCATCAGGCGCGGCACCAGGCGCAGGGTAAAGAGCGCCGCTGCCAGGATGCCGATGGCCGGCACCAGCAACAGCAACGGATTCTTCAACGGATCCGGAACGCCCGCGGCGCCGCTCAAGGCGCGCCGACTCTGGAGATTCAACACCCAGAAGCCGTAGCCAGCGAGCAGGAGCAGGAGCATATCGATCCCGTAGCGCTGCCACCCTGGCGCGCGTAGCAAACGCGCTCGCTCCTGGCGGTACGTAATGATGGTCTGCGAGGCCGCGTTCAGGCTGGGAAGCAATACCTGAATGAATAACAGCACCCCCATCCCCAACAGACCATACCCTATGGCGGTTGGTGTCATCTCTACCCGCAGACCGCTGCCAGCCCCAAAGGCCAGAAAACTGCGCGCCTGGCCGGTGGCCTGGGCAATCCAGCGCCCCAGAAAGATGCCCCCTGTCAGCGCCAGTAACCCCAGCAGGACTCCCTGCAATACGGTCATGGCCACTACTTGCGCCGCGCTGGCGCCTCGACTGCGCAGAATCGCCATTTCACTGCGCTGCTGCCCGACAAATAACTCGGCCACCAGACTGATGAAAGCCAGAATCAGGCCCAGGATGGGTACACTGAAGGCATACAGCAGGTAAGTGAGGAAGGGAGCGTTTTTCTGATACCGTTGCAGGGCTTCGAGCGGCGAGAGGATGAGGTGGGTATTGGGCAGGAGGGCCGCCACGCGTTGCGAGATGCTATTGATGCGGCGCGTCAGGGCCGCCACGTCGCCGCTGTGAACATGGGCGCCATCGGCAACGATGACCCAGCGGCAGTTGCGCAGTTCATCGTTTACCAGAGAACTGATCAGATGACCGTAACTTTCCGGGTGCACCAGCAGCCAGGCGCTCTTTTGCGGCTCCCAATAGGGAGCATTCGGGTCCAGCGGTCGCCACAGGCCAACAATATCCAGCGGGATTTCCACCTGATCGTTGCGCAGGAAGAAACGTTCTCCGATTTGCACGCCGAAGGTAATGGCCATCTCTTCACTGGCCAGGGCCTGCACGGCATAGCCGCCCGTCACGGCAGTGGCCGGCTGGGGATACTGCCCGGCAACCAGTTCAATGGTCCCTTCCCAGGGCGTAATCGTGGCCAGATAGGCGCTGGTCAGGGCATAACGTGGACCGTTGGGATTCCAGTCTTCGGGGGGATAGAAGTTATAGCCATCGGTGCGGAAGCGACGCACCTGTTGCAAGACGGGCAGGCCGAGGGTATCCAGCGCCTCGCGGCTCAGGTAGCGATCGGCAGGGAGCGATTTTTCCCACTGGGGGCTATCGCGCCCGGCGGCGCTCAACTCGAAGACAAAGGTCAACGGCGCATAGTCTGGCGGTCGTGTGGCCAGTTCTGCCTCCCGCCCGGCCAGAATCTCCTCCCGGAAGAGACGGAAGTAAGTCCCATCGGCGTACAGGGGGACGCTGAGGACGAAGCCGCTGGCGATGGTCAGGCCGATGAGGGCGGCCAGGCTGAGCAGCGGCTGCGACAGCAACCGCTTGCCGGCGACCGTCGCCGCGGCTATGGTGCGCAGCAGGAATTTGCTCCAGGGTTTCATGGCCCGAACACTACCTGCCCTTCTTGCAGGCCGGAGAGAATCTCTACCATGTTGTAGGTGCGCAGGCCAATATCCACCTCCACCCGTTGCGGACCGTTCTCGCCGGGAATGACGACAAAGGTGCGTCCGCCCAGCTGGCGGATCGCGTCGGGGGGGAGCCAGAGCACATCGCTCTTATCGGCCAGGGTAATCTGAACGGTCACGTCGTCGCCGGCCTGATAGGTTTGCGGCGAGGGCGGGTCGTCCAGAAGAATGTGTACCGTGCGGTCGTCGCGGTTGCCCGTGCCGTAGGGCGAGGGCAGTAGCCGTATTTTTCCCTTTAATTGCAGTTCGGGCCGCACGTTGGGGGTGACGATCACCGGCATTCCTTCGTACATTTCCTTCAGTTCTTCATCGGCGCGGCTCGAATCGAGTTCTGCCACCACCTCTAACTGGCTGACATCGCCGATGATGAAGGCGGGCGTGTTTGGGCTGACGGAGCGCCCGCTGGTGACCGCGGCGATGACCGTACCGGAGACCGGGGCGTAGACGCGGCCTTGCGCTACCAGCGCCTCCAGCTGGGCCAGGGCATCGCCCTGGGGATCGAGACCGAAACTCTCATAGACGGCGGCCAGGTCCATTTCGGCCAGTTCCACTTGCAGTTGTTGAATCTTAATCTCGTAGGAAGAACGGCCCTCGGCGCGGTAGCGTTCCAGCAAGAGACGGGCGATTTCGACGTTAATTTCCGCGCGACGGATGGCGCGGCGGGCCTCTTCGGCCTTCTTTTGCAGTTCGGCGGTTTCCGTTAGTTCCGCCAGCAACTGGCCCGCCGCGACGGTATCGTTGACTTCCGCATAGACCTGGCCGACATGACCACTGATTTGAAAAGAAACGCTCTGTTGGGCCAGCGGCAATACCCGCCCAACGAGCGTTGTGGTAATGGTCAGGTGGCCGCGCTGTACCGTGTAGGTCGTCCGCACCGGCGTGGGATAAGGCGTGGGCGTGCCAGCCCCTGTTCCAACACCGCCGCCGCAGCCGGCCAGCGTGACCATCAAACTGAGCAGGCCCAGCAAAGAAACAAAGCGAAGGAAATGACGCATCATGCTTCACCTCAAACGGTGTTTTCAGATAACTACTGCTGTGTTAAGCAACTTTTTATACAAATCGGTCATCTCGTAACAACCTACCCACTATCCATCCTTGTCATTGCGAGCCGCCGCAGGCGGCGAAGCAATCCCCTTGCTTGCCGGGAGATTGCTTCGCTACGCTCGCAATGACAAGAGGCAGAGGGTTCTCCATTAGCCATGGTAGGTAGTTACGGAAAACAGGCTTCCGCCGGTGGGATGGGCGGCAGCCTGTCGGAGCGCGGCCGGTGGCCAGCGCATCAGCGCAGGGTTGCTTCCACGTGCACGGTCTCTACCCCCGGCTTCCAGGGGACGACGGTGCCGGCAATGGGTTGACCGTCCACGATCAGCGAGACCTGATTGCCCGGCCCGGCGCGCCGCACTGAAATTTCGTAGCGAACGCCGCGATAGAGGCGCGTGGCAGTGAAGCCCTCCCAGGCGGCAGGAATCACGGGGCGGATTTCCAGGCCGTCGTAGGTGGGGCGAATGCCCAGGATGTACTGGGTAATGGCAACGTAATTCCAGGCGGCAGTGCCGGTCAGCCAGGAGTTCTTGGCCTCGCCGTGAGTAGGGGCATCGCGGCCGGCGATCATCTGGGCGTACACGTAGGGTTCGCATTTGTGCAGGTCGCTGATTTCCTCGCGCGCCGAGGGGTTAATGCGCAGGTAGTAATCATGCGCCCGGTCGCCGCGCCCAACCAGCGTTTCAGCAATCATGATCCAGGGATTAGTGTGGCAGAAAATGCCTGCGTTCTCTTTATAGCCGGGAGGATAAGAGGAGATCTCGCCCAGATGCAGGTAGTAACGGCTGTAGGCCGGTTGTTGCAGGATGATGCCGTGCGGCGTTGCCAGATATCTGGCGACCGAATCGAGCGCCTTTACCGCCCGGCCATCTTCCAGACCCAGGCCGGCCATGATGCACATCCCCTGCGGCTCGATAAAGATTTTGCCTTCTTCATTTTGACTCGAACCGATGGGGCGGCCAGAGTCATCGTAGGCGCGGCGGAACCATTCGCCATCCCAGCCGGCTTCCCAGACCGCTTTCTCCATTTGCTCCATCGCCGTGCGGTAAAACTCGGGCGGGCGCACGTCAAAGGTGGCCGCGCACAGACGCGCGGCGTAGCGTTCGGCAATGGCGATCATCTCTTTGGCGGCCAGAATGAACAGACCGGCGATGAAGACGCTTTCGGCTACCTTGCCGTCTTTGTTGGTGGTCGTTTGGAACGATTCGCCGGGGGTAGCGGAAAAGCAGTTCAGGTTCAGGCAATCATTCCAGTCGGCGCGACCGATCAGCGGCAGGCCGTGGGGCCCAAGACGGTCAAGGGTATACTGGAGGGCGCGCTGCAGGTGTTCGTAGAGCGGCATTTCGCTGCCCGCTTCGTTCTCGTAGGGCACGGCCTCGTCCAGAATGGACCAGTCGCCGGTTTCCTTAAGGTAAGCGGCCACAGCCAGCACCAGCCAGAGCGGGTCGTCGTTAAAGCCAGAGCCAATGTCGTTGTTGCCGCGTTTGGTCAGGGGCTGATACTGGTGGAACGCGCCGCCGTGCTTGAGCTGCGTCGCGGCCAGGTCCAGCAGGCGTTCCCGCGCCCGTTCCGGAATCATGTGCACGAAGCCAAGCAAGTCCTGGTTCGAGTCGCGAAAGCCCATGCCGCGCCCGATGCCGCTTTCGAAATACGATGCCGAACGACTCATGTTGAAGGTCACCATGCACTGATAGGCGTTCCAGATGTTGACCATGCGATTGGTGTGGATATCGGGCGTATCTACCTGCAATTTACCGAGGAGATTTTCCCAGTACTGGTTCAGGGCGTGGAAGGCCCTCTCCACGTATTTCCGCTGCAGATACTTCTTGATGATGGGCAGGACCGTCTGTTTGTTGATGGTCTGCGAGTCGGGAGGGTCGAATTTGGCGTCTGGAGGATTTTCGTGATAGCCCAACAGGAAAACGATGCGGCGCACTTCGCGCGGCCGGAGTTCAATCTGCACATGGTGCGAGCCAATGGGTTGCCAGCCGTGGGCAATCGAGTTGGCCGATTGACCGTTTTCGACCGCTTGCGGCGAATCCCAGCCCCGATAAGGCCCCAGGAAAGCCTCGCGTTGGGTGTCGAAGCCGGTCAGCGGCTCGGAACAGGCAAAGTAGGCAAAATGGTTGCGCCGTTCGCGGTATTCTGTTTTATGGTAAATCACGCTCCCGTCCACTTCAACCTGGCCGGTGGAGAAGTTGCGCTGGAAGTTCGTGGCGTCATCCCAGGCATCCCAGAGACAAAACTCAATGGCCGAGAATAGCGACAGATCGAGGATTTCATAACGGGTATTGATCAGCGTCACTTCCCAGATTTCCAGATTCTCGCCCAGCGGCACGAAGTAACGGACGGTCGTTTCCACGTCGCCGTAGAGCGAATGGATAATGGTGTAACCCAATCCATGCCGGCACTCGTATTCGTCGGGCCTCTTGCGCACCGGCATCCAGGTTGGCGACCAGTAATCGCCGGTGGCGTTGTTGCGCAGGTAAAGATAACGGCCTCCCATATCCAGCGGCGCGTTGTTGTAACGGTAGCGCGTCAGGCGGCGCAGACGGGCATCACGATAGAACGAGTATCCCCCGCCGGTGTTGGAAATCAGCCCAAAATACGCCTCGCAGCCCAGATAGTTAATCCACGGCAGCGGCGTGTCGGGACGGGTGATGACGTATTCACGACGCGGATCGTTGAAATAGCCATAACGCATGGGAGCCTCCTCAGGGCGGAATTGCTATCAATGACTTCCTTGCAAAAAAGCGCTCTTTTCACCACAGAAACCGCACCGATCACAGAGATCAGGGGTAACTACCTGCCCACTACCCATCCTTGTCATTGCGAGCCGCCAAAGGCGGCGGAGCAATCTCAGGTTTCACAGAAGCAATCAGAACCTTCACGAGATTCGCGAGGGGATTGCTTCGGCGGCGACTCGGGCGGCTTCGGCATGACCCTGTCGCCGCCTCGCCACGACAGGGGGCGGGTAATCTAACATTGTCGAGTTACAATCTTCCACTCTCTTCATGGTGAGGCTTTCCAGTGGACCTGTCAATTACCTGTCAATTATACGGGAAGTAAGAGCAAAATGTAAGGAACAATGGGGCTCAAGACAGGCTATAATAATGACACGGGAGTAATTTCGCTTCGCTTCAAGGCCAGGCTCCGCCGGAACAGACATGCCGAAACGTTCCCGACCCCCCTCTCGCTCTCCAAAAGTGCGCGTGCTGGTTGCCGTAAGCGACGCAGAACTGGCCGCGCAGATTGGCGCCATGCTGGGCCAGGCAGGCTACCTCGCCCTCGGGCCGGCCGTCAATCGCGACCAAACCATTGCCCTGGCGCAGGAGCAACACCCCGAGGTCATCCTGCTCCATCTTCATCTTCCGGGCGCGGAGAACGGGCTGGAGATCGCCGAGGCGATTCGCCGCCAGGAGGATACCCCTATCATTTACCTGACCGCCGAGGGCGATGACCTGCTGATTCAACAGGCGGCCCGCACCGAGCCTTATTCCTGGCTGACTCTCCCCTTGCGGCCGGCAGACCTGCTGGCCGGCATCGAGGTCGCGCGCTACAAGCAGCGCACCGAGCGTCGCCTGCTGCGCCTCAACCAGATTTTGCGCGTCACCCGCGATATCAACCAGTTAATCACGCGCGCAAAAGACCCCGATCTGTTGTTGCAGGAGGCCTGCGAGATTCTGGCGCAGACGCGCGGCTATGCCCTCGTCTGGGTTGGGCTGAAGGACGAAGCACAACAACGCCTGCGGGTCGTGGCCAGCGCCGGACGGGCGCGCGATTATCTGGACGGCATTGTGATTACCTGGGATGATTCCCCAACGGGGCGTGGCCCAACCGGGGCAGCGTTGCGCTCGCTCCAGCCGGTCGTCTGCCGCGACATTGCGAACGATCCGGCCTTCGCCCCCTGGCGCAAGGCGGCGCTGGCGCGCGGGTTGGCCTGTTCGGCGGCCATCCCCATGCTCTACGGCGGTCAGACTGCCGGCGCCCTGAATATCTATGGCGATCGCCCCGGCCTGTTCGATGAGGAAGAAGTCAACCTGCTGCAGGAGGTGGCCGCGGACCTGGCCTTTGCGCTGACTTCCCTGCACAGCGCCGCAGAGCGGCAACGCCTGGACGAAGCGCTGCGTCACAGCGAGGCGCGCTATCAGGCTTTCTTCAACGCCGCCGGCGAAATGGCTTTCCTCAAGGATGATGGCTTCCGTTACCTGATGGTCAACGAGGCGTATCGGCGTTTCCTCGGCAAGCCGCTGGAAGAAATCCTGGGGCGCGACGACTTTGCCTTGATGGAACCGCGCGTGGCGCGCACCTGCCGTCAGACCGACCGGCAGGCGTTGACCGAAAACCGCCTGGTCATTGCCATCGAACCCGTTGGCGAGCGATTGTACGAAACGCGCAAGTTCCCCGTGCCGTTGCCAGATGGGCGGCGCGGCGTCGGCGCGTATCTTCGTGAAATTACCGAACAAAAACACGCCGAAGACGCTTTGCGCGCCAGCGAACAACGCTTCCGCGCCCTGACCCAGCATACCAGCGCCGCGATTTTCATTTACCAGGGGCGTAAGTTCCGCTACGTCAACCCTGTCTGCGAAACAGTCACCGGCTACACTGCCGAAGAATTGTTACGCATGGACTGGTGGGACCTGGTACATCCCGATTTTCGCGAGATGGTGCGAGCGCGCGGCCTGGCGCGCCAGCGCGGGGAAGCAGTGCCGGACCGTTACGAGTTCAAAATCGTGACCAAAAACGGCGAGGAGCGCTGGCTGGACTTCATTGCCGGCACCATCGAATACGAGGGCCAGCCGGCCGCCATCGGCACGGCTTTCGACATCACCGCCCGCAAAGCAGCCGAAGAACAACTGGCCGCGCTGGCGATGCGCTTCAAATGGCTGTATGACTATGCCCCCATTCCCTACCACATCCTGACTCCCGAGGGGAGCATCGCCGATGTCAATCAACGCTGGTGCGAGGTGTTGGGCTACTCGAAAGAAGAGGTCCTCGGCCGGTCGATCTTCGACTTTATCGCCGCCGAAGAGCGTGAAGCGGCGCGCGCCTCCTTTGAGCGCAAGAAACACAGCCGTGAATCGTTCGTGGAAGGCAGTGAGCGCACCTACTGCACGCGCGCTGGCGCCCGCCGCATCTTCAAGACCTACGATTTCATGGCCTTCGACGAGGCCGGCAACCTGACTGCCGTTCAGACCACCATTGAAGACATTACCGAACGCAAGCAGGCCGAGCAGGCGCTGCGCGAATCGCAGCAAATGCTGCGTCTGGTGCTGGATACCATCCCGGTGCGCGTCTTCTGGAAAGACCGCGACTCGAACTACCTGGGTTGTAACCGTCCCTTCGCTCTGGACGCCGGCCTGGCCACGCCGGAGGAGATCCTCGGCAAGAACGACTTCGAACTGGGCTGGAAAGATCAGGCCGAAATGTACCGCGCCGACGATCGCGCCGTCATCGCCAGCGGCCAGCCCAAACTCAACTATGAGGAACCACAGACCACGCCGCGCGGGGATACCATCTGGTTGCGCACCAGCAAGGTGCCGCTGGTGGATGCCGACGGTCAAATTCGCGGCGTGCTGGGCACATACGAGGATATCACCGAGCGCAAGCAGGCCGAGGAGGCCCTCCGCCGTCATCTGGCCGAACTGGAAACGCTTTATGAGGCCAGCCTGGCCATCAGTCAACTGCTGGAGCCGCAGGAGATCGCCCGGCGCTTGCTGGAAGCGCTGGCCAGGAATATGGAGTGGCACCATGCGGCCATTCGCCTCTACAATCCGCAACGCGACGCGTTGGAACTGCTGGCGCTGAGCCGGCCGGGCCTGGAGGCGGAGGCTTTGCCTCAGGAAATTGAGCGGCTGAACCGGCTGGTGCAACGTCCCGGCCAGGGCCTGAGCGGCTGGGCCTTTCAGCACGGTCAGGTGGTGCGCCTGACCGAACTCCAGGCCGATGCCCGCTATGTGGAGTCCTTTGCCGGTATGCGCTCTGGCCTGTATGTGCCCATCCGTCTGGGTCAGCGCACGCTGGGCGTCATAGCCATTGAAAGCGAAGAAGAAAGCGCCTTTAGCGAGGCCGATGAACGCCTGCTGAGTATGCTGGCCGCTCAGGCCGCCGTGGCGTTTGAGAACGCCCGCCTGTATCAGGAAGCCCTGCGCGCCGCCGAACGCCGCATGGTGTTGCACCGCGCCGGCCAGGAAATCAGCGCCGCCGGCCTCGACCTGGAGACCATTTACGCGGCCACGCAGCGCGCCGTGGCGCAACTCATGCCGGCGGACGTGTTCACCATTGTCCTGTACGAGCCGGCACGCCAGGAAATCAATGCCGTCTATCTCTGGGAACACGGGCAGCGCTACCCGCCGCAGCGTGTCCCTTTGGGGCGGGGCATTTCCAGCCGGGTCATCCAGCAGCGCCGCTCGTTGCGTGTGCACGATTACCGCCGCGAACGTCCGGTCGAACGGGTGCCCTTTGGCAGCGGGCGTGAACCGCGCGCCTTGCTGGTGGTGCCGATGTTCGCCGGCGAGAAGGTGGTGGGCGCCATTTCGGCTCAATCCTACACCGCCGGTCAGTATAGCGAGGAGGACGAACGCCTGCTGGAAATGCTCGCCGCCTATGCCGGCACGGCCATCGAAAACGCTCGCCTGTATGCAGCCGAACGACATCAACGCCAGCTGGCCGAGGCCCTGCGCGATGCTCTGGGCGCCGGTGCCTCGTTGAGCCGCGCCCTCGACGTCGAAGCCGTGCTGGATGAATTGCTGGATACGCTGCGTCAGGTCGTCCCCTATGATACCGCCTGCATTATGGCGGTGGACGAAGCCGGACGTACCGCCACCGTCGTCCGCAGCCGGGGATATGAAAAATACGGCCAGGCCGACCGGATTGCCCACCTGACCTTTGACCTGGACGCCACCCCGAACCTGCGCCGGATGTGGGAGAGCCAGACGCCGCATACCATTGAAGACGTGCGTACTTGCGCGGAGTGGGTTGATCTGGAGGTCAGCGCGCATATTCGTTCCTGGGCTGGGGCGCCCATCGTCGTGGATGGCAGGGTGATCGCCTTCTTCTCGGTAGATAGTGAGCAACCCGGCTTCTATACCGCCGAGCACGCCGCGCTGCTCCAGGCCTTTGCCGGTCAGGCGGCGCTGGCGTTACAGAATGCCCGGCGCGTGGCGCAAATCCGTCGCCATGCGGAAGAAGCCGAGGCGCTCTATCAAATCAGCCTGACGCTGGGTCAGGCTTCCAGCCTGGAGACGGTGGCGCAACAAACGATTCAGGCTTTGCAGCGCCTGATGCACTGGCAAAATGCCGCGATCTTCCTGATTGATGAAAGTGGGGAGAAACTTTCGCTCTTTGCCCACAGCACGCTGGGGTTGGATGAGCAAGACTTGCAGGCCGAACTGGCGCGCCTGCGCTCGCTGGCGCCGGCCCTGGGCGAGGGCATTGTGGGTTGGGTGGCGCAGTATGGCCAGGCGGTGCGCAGCGGCGATGTCCGCGCGGATGTACGTTACCGGCAGGCTTTTCCCGAGACGCGCTCCGAACTATGCGTGCCGCTGCAGGTCGGCCGGCGCACGCTCGGCGTCATCAACGTCGAAAGCCCGGAACGCAATGCCTTCGACGCCGATGACGAACGCCTGTTGACCTCGCTGGCCGGTCTGGTGGCGGCGGTCATCGAGCGCCTGCGTCTGCTCGAGGAGGCCCAACGCCGCGCCGATGAACTGACAGCCCTGATGCGCCTCTCCCAGGACCTGCGGATGGCGCGCAACCGCGCCGAGATGTTCCCCATAATTCTGGACAACCTGAATCGCACCTTCCCGGCGCTTGGCGCGGCCATCGCCATCACTGACTTTGAGAATCAGGAACTGGTCATTGAGGCGGCCAGCGGCGTCGCTGCCGAAATCAACGGCCTGCGCCTGGCGCTGTCCATGCCCGGCCTGGACACCATCTTGCGGGAAGGGCAACCTTACCTGAATAACCGCCCTCCGCAAACGGCGCTGGCCTTCCTGCCCCCGTCTCTCCAGAACCTGCCGGCCGTTGCCGCCGTGCCGCTGATGGTGCAGGGATTCATCATCGGCTTGCTGGCGCTGGCGGCCTCCCGTGAACTCGCCGCGCGCGAGGTGCGCCTGCTCAACTCGATTGCCGACATTGTGGCCAGCGCCATTCAGCGCGCCACGCTCAACGAACAGACCGAACGGCAGCTGCAACGGCTGACCGCGCTGCGCGCCATTGACCTGGCCATCAGCACCGTCACGGATGTGCGCGTCTTGCTCGATATCCTCGTCAGTCACATGCAGGCGCAACTGGGAATGGACGCGGTCGCCATCCTGACGATCGAGGAGGCCGGCCAGACGCTGGTCTATGCCGCTGCCTCTGGTTTCCGTCGTTCCCTGCGTGCGGTGCATCTGCGCGCCGGCGAGGGGGTGGGCGGGCGGGTGCTGCTGGAGCGGAAGAGCCTCTCCAGCCTGACTCATCCGGAAATCCCCCTGCCTCATCTGGAGGGCGAGGCGTTCCTGTTCTATCAGGGCGTGCCGCTGGTCAGCAAAGGGCGGCTGCGCGGCGCAGTCGAACTGTACCATCGCGCACCGTTCGCGCCCAATCAGGAGTGGGCAACCTTTGCCGAAACCCTGGCCAGTCAGGCGGCGATTGCGCTGGATAACGCCGAAATGTACACCAACCTGCAGCACGCCGCGCTTGAACTGGAAGCCGCCTACGATGCCACGATTGAAGGCTGGTCGAAAGCCCTCGACCTGCGCGAACACGAGACCGAGCGTCATTCCCGCCGCGTGACCGAAATGACGCTCGAACTGGCGCGCCGCCTGGGCGTGAGCGAAAGCGAGCTGATTCACTTCCGCCGCGGCGCTTTGCTGCACGACATGGGCAAAATTGCTGTTCCCGACGCGATTCTCCTCAAGCCCGGCTCGCTGACCGAGGAAGAATGGAAAGTGATGCGCACTCACCCTCAAACGGTGTATGACATGCTCGCGCCGGTGACCTACCTGCGTCCGGCGCTCGATATTCCTCTCTTCCACCATGAACGCTGGGATGGCAGCGGCTACCCCTATGGCCTGAAAGGGGAACAAATCCCGCTGGCGGCGCGCATCTTCGCCGTGGTGGACGTGTTCGACGCCTTGACCAGCGACCGCCCTTACCGCAAGGCCTGGTCGCGGGAAAAGGCCATCGCTTACCTGCGCGAACAAAGCGGCAAACAGTTCGATCCCAGAGTCGTGGCGGAGTTCCTGCAGATGATCGGCGCCGCAGACCCCCTCCAGGACCGCTGACTTTGCTCACCCCAGAGGATGAGTACACGAGGAAGACAACCTTGCCGGCCTGTCGGATGCCCGTCTGCCGGGGTTACGGCAGGGTGTTGTCATGAAATCCGGTAACTACCTCGACAATGTTAGATTACCTGTCCCTTGTCATTGCGAGGCGGCGATAGGGCCACGCCGAGGCTAGCCCGAGGCGCCGCCGAAGCAATCTCCTTGCGAGTCTCAAGGTAAGCAGTCTCCCAATTACCAGGGGATTGCTTCGGGCAGAGAACGCCCTCGCAATGACAACGATGCCGAAATATAACATTGTCGAGCTACTCAGCCATGTCATGGCGAGCCGTTTTTTGGCGAAGCAATCTCCCCTTTATCAGGCGAAATGGACCGCCTGGGGATTGCTGCGTCGCAAAGAACGCTCCTCGCCATGACATCCACAACAGTTTTGAGACAGGGCGAAATCGTTACGAAATCCGCACTAACGGGATAAAACAACATCCGTGTCCGCTTTCCGATAAAGTCTGTTTCTTACTCCGTTGCATTCCACCTTTTCAGGAGGCTCTATGGCTGAAGCGTATGATGTGCTTGTCCTGGGCGCCGGGCCGGCCGGCTATGTCGCGGCCATACGCGCCGCGCAGTTGGGCTTGAAGGTTGCCGTGATCGAGCGGCGCTGGTTGGGCGGCGTTTGCCTGAACGTCGGTTGCATCCCTTCCAAAGCGTTGCTCAAGAACGCGGAGATTGCCACCTGGCTGCGTCAGCGCGCACAGGAATCGGGCATGCAGGGCGAGAATCTCGACGCCGACTATGTTGCCGCCGTGCGACGCTCGCGTCAGGTTGCCGAACGCCTGGCGAAAGGAGTGGGGTTTTTGCTGCGCAAGAACGGCGTCACCGTGTACCTGGGAGAGGCCGCTCTGGTCGCGCCTCAGACGGTCCACGTCCGCGCCGCCGCGGGGGAGAGGCTGGAACTGCGAGCAAGCCACATCATCGTCGCCACCGGCGCCAGTGCCGTCGTTCCGCCCGGCTGGTCAACGGATGGTGAACGCGTGCTGACCTATCTTGAAGCCATCCTGCAGGAACGCCTCCCCCGTTCGGTCGTCATTCTCGGCGGCGGCGCCATCGGCGTCGAATTCGCCACCTTGTGGAACGCCTACGGCAGCGAGGTCACGCTGGTTGAGATGCTCCCCCGCCTTGTCCCGCTGGAGGACGAAGAAGTCAGCGCCGAACTGGAGCGCGCCTTTCGCAAACGTGGCATTCGCCTGTTGACCGGCCACCGCGTGGAGGCCATCGAGAGCACCGCGACCGGCGCGCGCGTGACCCTTACCGCCGATGGCCGCACGCTGACGCTCGAAGCCGAACAGGCGTTGCTGGCGCTGGGTTTTCGCCCGAATTCACGCGGCCTCGGCCTGGAAGAACTGGGCGTCGCGCTGGATGAACGCGGCTTTATTCAGGTGGACGAACGCATGGCGACTACCGTGCCGGGCATCTGGGCCATTGGCGATGTGACCGGCAAACTGATGCTGGCGCACGTTGGCTCGGCACAGGGGATTCTCTGCGCCGAGAGTATTGCCGGACGGAATCCGCCGCCGCTTTCCTACGAACACATGCCGCGCGCCACTTACAGCCAGCCGCAAATCGCCTCTTTTGGCCTGACGGAGGCGCAGGCGCGTCAGCGCGGCTATGCTGTCCGCGTGGCGCGCTTCCCTTTTCAGGCCAATGGCAAGGCCCTCGCCCTGGGCGATTACGGCGGCTGGGTCAAACTGGTGGTGGACGAACACCGCGAACGTCTGCTCGGCGCGCATCTCATCGGCCCGGAAGTCACGGAACTCCTCCCCGAACTGACCCTGGCCGCCCGCGCTGACCTGACGCTGGAACACCTCGCCCGCAACGTGCACGCGCATCCTACCCTGAGCGAGGCGCTCATGGAAGCGGCGCACCTCGCTCTGGGTCAGGCTATCCATGTATAGTGTCGCCGCGCCACGAGCGCGGTAGAATCGGGCTGTCATGACAGAGTTCCCCTCATCCCCGGTTTCCTTACGTCGCCTGCTGACATCGTTGCCGTTGCCGTTTGCGCCGCCAGAGCCGCCCGACGTGCTCCTGCATGGCATTGCCATAGATAGCCGCAAGGTGCAGGACGGCGACCTGTTCGTGGCGCTGCGCGGCGGCATGGCCGATGGGCATGATTTTATTCCCCAGGCGTTGCAGCGCGGAGCGGTCGCGGTGGTCGGCGAGCGAAGCGTGGACGGTCTTCCTGTTCCCTATGTACGCGTTGCCGATGCCCGACGCGCATTGAGTTATCTGGCTGCCGCCTTCTACGGCCATCCCGCCCATCGGCTTACTGTCATTGGCGTCACCGGCACCGATGGCAAGACGACGACCTGCAATTTGCTCTATCACATCCTGCGCGCGGCCGGGCTGAAGGTGGGCCTGATTTCGACGGTCAACGCGGTGATCGGCGAGACAGTGCTGGATACCGGTTTCCACGTTACCACCCCCGATGCCCACGAGGTGCAGCGCTATCTGGCGCTGATGGTGGCTGCCGGCCTGACCCATGCTATTCTGGAAACGACCTCGCATGGCCTGGCACAGCAGCGCGTGGCGGCCTGCGAGTTCGATATCGGTGTGCTGACGAACATCACCCATGAGCATCTGGATGAGCACGGTTCGTATGAGAATTACCGCGCCGCCAAGGCGCGCCTGTTCCAGTTGCTGGCCGAGACGCCCTCGAAGGAGCAGGGGAATCCCCGGTTGGCCGTGCTGAATCGTGATGACGCTTCCTGCGATTTCCTGCGCGCCCTTGTGGACGGTCTGCCGGCAGTGCAGAGTCGCTGTTATGGGCTGAACGCGGACGCCGACGTGCGCGCGGTGAACATTGTCTGCCGGCCCGAAGGTATCTGCTTCGAGGCTGTCGGGAAAACGTTTCGGGTGCCGGTCGTCACTTCGCTCGTAGGGGAATTCAACGTTGCGAATTGCCTGGCCGCGCTGACGGCGGCCATTGATGGGCTGGGAATTGAGCCGGCGCTGGCCGCGCAGGGCGTGGCCGCGCTGCGCGGCGTGCCAGGGCGGATGGAGCGCATCAACCTGGGACAGCCGTTTACCGCCATTGTGGATTTCGCTCATACCCCCAACGCCTTGCGCGTTGCCCTGCAAACCGTGCGGCGCATGACGAACGGGCGCGTCATCGCCATCTTCGGTTCGGCTGGCCTGCGAGATAAGGAAAAACGCCGCCTGATGGCAGAAGTGGCAGCCGAACTGGCCGATATTTCCATCCTGACCGCCGAAGACCCGCGCACCGAATCGTTGGACGCCATTCTGGACGAAATGGCTCTGGGAGCGCGCCGCCGGGGCGGAGTGGAGGGACGCACCTTCTTTCGCGTCCCCGATCGCCGCGAAGCCATCCGTCTGGGCGTGCGCCTGGCGCAGGCAGGGGATGTAGTCATCGCCTGCGGCAAGGGCCATGAACAGTCCATGTGTTTCGGCACCACCGAGTATCCCTGGGACGACCGGGTTGCCATGCGCGCGGCCCTGGCTGAACATCTGGGAGTGACTGGGCCGTCCATGCCCTTTTTGCCGACATGAACCGTTGTCCGTAGCACAGGCCTTCTGGCCTGTCCTGACGGCCTGGAAAGGCCGTCTTACGTTGCGCTGACGGCCCCGGAACGGCCGTTTTCCGTAGCACAGGCCTTCCGGCCTGTCCCGACGGCCTGGAAAGGCCGTCTTACGTTGCGCTGACGGCCACGGAACGGCCGTTTTCCGTAGCACAGGCCTTCCGGCCCGTCCTGACGGCCTGGAAAGGCCGTCTTACGTTGCGCTGACGGCCCGGAACGGCCGTTTTCCGTAGCACAGGCCTTCCGGCCCGTCCTGACGGCCTGGAAAGGCCGTCTTACGTTGCGCTGACGGCCTGGAAAGGCCAGCGGAGGGGTCTTGTAGCAGGCACGGTGTGTACTCAAAAGTTATTGCACGCAATACAAAAACCCTATGATTTTGCCAGTTTTTGACATTCACAGGCTCTGTGGCGATGATGTCATGGCGAGCCGCCCACGCGGCGAAGCAATCCCCTTGCCTGCTGGGAGACTGCTTTCCCTACGCTACGCTCCACCACGCTCCGCTCGTGGCAGACGGGACATGCGCTTCGCTCGCCGTCACATACGTTGAGAGTGTTTGCAACAGAGCAAGATTCGTACTACAACTTTTTCGTGGACACGCAGGCACGCGAGGCCTTGTCGCAGGGTGGATTTCCGGCTAAAATCCAGCCTCGTGTTTGAGAATCTGACGGCACGATTGAATCAAGTCTTTGATCGCTTGCGGCGGCGCGGCAAACTGACCGTCGCTGACGTGGACGCGGCGCTGCGTGAGGTGCGGCTGGCCTTGCTGGAGGCCGATGTTCATTACAGCGTGGTCAAAGACTTTCTCGCCCGTGTCCGTGAGCGGGCGATAGGCGCTGAAGTCGCCCGGGCGCTCAGCCCCGGGCAGCAGGTCATCAAAATCGTACATCAGGAATTGATGGCTACGCTGGGCGAGGCCGCGCCGTTACAGTTGAGTGGCCCGAAGCCGAGGCTCATCCTTCTGGTTGGTTTGCAGGGTTCGGGCAAGACCACAACGGCGGCCAAACTGGCGCGTTACCTGCGTGCGCGCGGGGAGCGCGTGTTGCTCGTGGCCGCCGATCCTTACCGGCCGGCAGCCGTAGAACAATTGCAGGTGCTCGGCCAGGCGCTGGATGTGCCGGTTTATGCTGAGGCGCGCCGCCTGCCAGCCGAAGTCATTGCCGGGGCCTGGCAGAAAGCGCGCGCGGGCGGCGATAGCGTCCTGATTGCGGATACCGCCGGTCGCTCGCAACTGGATGAGGAGTTGATGGAAGAGCTGCGTTCCATTGCCCACAAAACGCCGCCGCAGGAGACGCTGCTGGTTGTGGACGCGATGACCGGTCAGGAAGCCTTGCGGATTGCGGAGGGGTTCCGCGCCGCCATTCCGCTGACGGGACTGATTATGACCAAAATGGACGGCGACGCGCGCGGCGGAGCGGCCATTTCGATTCGGGCTGTAACCGGAGTCCCCATCAAGTTCCTGGGCACGGGCGAGAAAAGCGACGCGCTGGAGCCGTTCCAACCCGAACGGCTGGCCAGCCGTATTCTGGGCATGGGAGATGTCCTGGGGTTGATTGAGAAGGCGGAAGCCGCCTGGGATAGCGCCCAGGCCGCTCAAACCGCCGAGCGGCTCATGCAGGGAGAGTTTACGCTCGAAGATTTGCTGACCCAGATGCAGCAGGTCCGAAAACTGGGCCCGCTGGCCCAGATGCTGGAGATGATGCCGGGCCCGCTGGCGCAGGCCGCTCGTCAGGTTGATCCCGCACAGGTAGAGCGCAGCTTCAGGAGAAATGAGGCCATTATCCTGTCCATGACCCCGGAGGAGCGGCGTCATCCGGAGATTCTGAACGCCAGTCGGCGGCGGCGCATCGCGGCCGGTTCTGGCACGCAGGTTCAGGACGTCAACCGCTTGATGAATCAGTTTCGCCAGATGCAGCAGTTGTTCAAGACGCTGGGAAAACAAAAAGGACGCGGCTATCTGCCGAATTGGCCAGTATAGGGTAAAATATATGAACACTACAGCCTCACGAAGCGCATTCCTTTCTGCGCCCCTCTCTTCGTGTCGCTGATAGGCGAAATTTTTCTCGTGAAGGAGTTGCTGTTTCATGGTACGTATTCGTCTTCGTCGCATCGGGCTGAAGGGTCAGCCCTCGTATCGCCTGGTGGTTGCCGATAAAGAAAGCCCGCGCGATGGTCGTTTTCTGGAAGTGGTGGGCTTCTACAATCCGCGCACCGAGCCGCCCACGCTGGAGGTGGACGAAGCGCGCGTCTATGAATGGCTGGGCAAGGGCGCGCAACCCAGCCAATCGGTGATGCAATTGTTCAAGACGGCCGGCGTTTTGGGGCGCTGGGAGCGCTTCAAGGCTGGCGAGGCAGTGGAGACTCTGCTGGCAGAAGCCGCGCAGGCCAGAGCGGCGCAGGCCGTCAACCCCAAGACCCGCCGTTAAAGGCGCAGAATGAAGGAACTCGTTGCGTACATTGCCCGGGCGCTGGTTGAGCATCCAGAAGAAGTATGGGTGCAGGAGACCACGCGCGCAGGCCGCCTGATTCTCGAACTGCGAGTGGCCAGAGAAGATATGGGGCGCGTGATCGGTAAGGAAGGGCGCGTCGTCAACGCCGTGCGCACCCTGTTACGCGTCCTGGCCGAACGGGAAGGCCGGCCGGTGAGCCTGGACGTGCTGGAGCCCTGAACAGGCGCCATGTCCCTGCCTTCCGGCGAGCCCCCCTCCTTTCTGGCCGTTGGCAAGATACGACGCCCGCATGGTGTGCGGGGCGAGGTGTTGCTGGAGGTATATACCGATTTCCCGGAGCGCCTTTCTCCCGGCAGAGTCGTTTATGCCGGTGAACGACGGGAACGGCTGGTGATCCGTCAGGCGCGCTCACGCCACGATGGCCTGTTGCTGGCGTTCGAAGGGTTCGATACCCCCGAAGCGGTGGGCAGGTTGCGGCATCAGGTTCTGTATATCGCTGCGCAGGACGCCGCGCCTTTGCCGGCAGGCAGTTACTATGCTTACCAGTTCATGGGCATGACGGTTGTGGTCGAAGCCGATGGGCGGGAATTGGGTCAGATTGGCGAAATCCTGATCACCGGCGCCAATGATGTGTACGTGGTGCGCGGCGCACAGGGCGAAGTCCTGCTGCCGGCCATCCCGCAGGTAATTCGGCAGATTGATCTGCAAGCAAAGAGAATGACGGTTCACTTACTCCCCGGTTTGCTGGAGGAGGAAGGCGAGTAGCATTGCCTGGCCTGGAGGCGGCGCGGTGGACAAGCGCTACTGGGTCGGTTTCAATCTGGTCAAAGGGATTGGCGCGGTGCGGCTGCAGGCGTTGCGCGAGCATTTTGGCGACCTGTCGCTGGCCTGGCAGGCGCCGCTGGCGGCGCTGGAAGCCGCCGGCCTCAGCCCGAAACTGGCCGAACGTGTGGCGCAGGTGCGTCGCGGCGTGAATCTGGACGACTATCTGGCGCGTCTGGAGGCCCAGGGCATTCAGGTGTTGACCTGGGAAGACGAAGCATATCCGCCGCGTTTGAAAGAGATTGAGCAACCGCCGCCGGTATTGTATGTGCGCGGCGACTTGACGCCGGACGACTTTTGGGCCATTGCGGTTGTCGGCACTCGCCGCGTGACTGCCTATGGGCGTCAGGTAACCGAGGAAGTCAGCACCTGCCTGGCGCAACATGGCGTGACCGTCGTCTCGGGCCTGGCGCGCGGTGTGGACGCGATTGCCCATCAGGCCGCACTGCGCGCCGGCGGGCGCACGCTGGCCGTTCTGGGCAATGGAGTCGATCAGGTTTACCCACCCGAGCATCGGACGCTGGCCGAACAGATTATCCAGCGTGGCGCTCTGCTCAGCGATTATCCTCCCGGCACCCCGCCGGAAGCGGCCAATTTCCCGCCGCGCAACCGCATTATTTCGGGCCTGGCCATGGCCGTGCTGGTGGTGGAGGCAGGCGAAAGCAGCGGCGCCCTGATTACAGCGCAATTCGCCGCCGACCAGGGGCGAGAGGTTTTCGCCGTTCCGGGGAACATTCTCGCTCCGCAGAGCAAAGGGACCAATCGCCTCATCCAGCAGGGCGCCCGTCCCTTGTTGGGTGCGGAGGATTTGCTCGATGTGCTGAACCTGACACGCCTGCACGAGCAGCGCACCGCGCGCGTGGCGCTGCCGGCAGACGATGTCGAGCGACAAATCCTGGCTGTGTTGGGCTATGAACCGCGTCACGTGGACGAGATTCACCGCCAGACCGGTCTGCCGGTGGAGCGCGTCTCCGCGACGCTGGTCATGATGGAACTGAAGGGCCTGGTGCGCCATGCTGGAGGCATGAACTATCTGGCCGTGCATGAAAGCCGCGCGGATTACTGTCTGGAGCGTTAACCGTTGAGTGAATCGCTGCTGAACCATACCTACGCTGTGATCATGGCCGGGGGCGGCGGCACCCGTCTCTGGCCGGTCTCGCGTCGGAATCGTCCGAAGCAGATGCTCCCCCTGATTGAGGAACGCACCCTCTTTCAAATGACGGTGGAGCGTTTGAAGGGCCTTTTGCCACCGGAGCGCATCCTGGTCGTGACGGTAGCCGAGCAGGCCCAGGAGTTGCAAACCCAGGTGCCTTACCTGCCGCGCGAAAACTACCTGCCGGAGCCGATGCCGCGCGGCACGGCGGCGGTCGTCGGCCTGGCCGCAACGGTCTTGCGCCAACGCGATCCGCAGGCCGTGATGGCCGTTTTACCGTCTGACCACTTTATCAAGAACCGCGATCTCTTCCATCTGCTTTTGCGAGTCGCGGTGGAGGTGGCCGATAAAGGCTATCTGGTCACGCTGGGGATCACGCCGACCTATCCGGCCACCGCCTATGGCTATATCCAGCGCGGTGAGGCGCTGCCCGAGCAATTCATTTATCCTGTCTATCGCGTCAAGCGCTTTGAGGAAAAACCCAGCGAGGCCAAGGCGCGCAAGATGCTGGCGCGCGGGGATTACTCGTGGAATTCGGGCATGTTCATCTGGCGCGCTGACCAGATACTGAAGGAATTTGCCCGCCAGATGCCCGATTTGAAGGCCGCGCTGGACCAGATTGGCGCGGCCTGGGGCGGCCCCCAGCAGGAACATGTGCTGCAGACGATCTGGCCCAATCTGCGCAACGAGACCATTGACTATGGCGTGATGGAACGCGCCCGCCAGGTAGCGGTGCTGCCGGCCGGCGGCCTGGAGTGGAGCGACGTTGGTTCGTGGGATTCGCTCTTCGACGTCCTCCCCGCCGACGCCCAGGGGAATATCGTCTTCAGCAGTCATCATCTGGCCGTGGATACGCACAATTCGCTCGTCTATGGCAACCGCGATGACCGCCTTATCGTCACGATTGGGATCGAAAATCTGATTATTGTGGACGCCGGCGATGTCTTGCTGGTATGCGATAAGGAGCAGGCACAAAAAGTCCGTCAGGTGGTCTCCAGTTTGAAAGATTCCGAACGCGAGCACTACTTATGATTCCTTTTGGAGCAGTACCTGCCAGCCACATGGCGTACGACGCCGGGCGCGGCATAGAGTCCGCCCAGGAATAGCCTGTGAGCGGCATCGGGGCCGCCTCAACGCCATACGGCTCTGGTGTGGATAACTCTCTGGAGGTTTGCATGGAAGCCTACTGTGTACGGTGTAAGACGAAACGAGAAATCCAGAATCCGCAGGCCGATTTTAACGCCGCCGGCGCGCCGATTACGCGCGGGGTTTGTCCGGTCTGCGGCACAAAACTCTATCGGATTGGGCGCACGGAAGCGCACGCCGGAATGACCGCTCCCGATCCTGCGGCCAGCCGCTCCGGCAAACTGGTTATTGTCGAGTCGCCGGCCAAAGCGCGTACGGTGGGCCGTTTTCTCGGCAAAGGGTACACGGTGCGCGCCTCGGTCGGTCATGTCCGCGACTTGTTGCGCTCCCAACTTTCGGTGGATGTCGAAAACAATTTCAAGCCCAGGTATCGCGTGCCTAACGAGAAGAAAGCGGTGGTCAAGGAACTGAAAGAACTGGCGCGTCAGCATGCGGAAATTTATCTGGCCACCGATCCGGACCGCGAGGGAGAGGCAATTTCCTGGCATTTGATGGAAGCCGCCGCCATTGACCCGAAACGGGCTCACCGTGTCGTCTTCCACGAGATTACCGAGCAGGCCATTCAGGAGGCCTTTGCCCATCCCCGTCAAATCAACATGGATCTGGTCAATGCCCAGCAGGCGCGGCGGATTCTTGACCGCCTGGTGGGGTACAGCATCAGCCCGATATTGTGGGAAAAGGTGCGTTCCCGTCTTTCGGCCGGGCGGGTGCAATCGGTTGCCCTGCGGCTCATTGTCGAACGCGAGCGTGAAATCGAGGCTTTTGTGCCGGTGGAATACTGGACAATCGCGGCCGAGTTGCGCCCTGAGGGAGAGCGGCAGACGTTCCTGGCCAAACTGGTGAAGATTGACGAACAAGACCCCGAACTTGCCAGCGAGGAGGTGGTCAGGCCGATTCTGACAGACATGGAACAGGCGACTTATGTGGTCACGCGCGTCAAACGCGGCGAACGTCGCCGGCGGCCCTCGCCGCCCTTTATTACCTCCACTTTGCAGCAAGAGGCGGCGCGCAAACTGGGCTTCACCGCGAAACGCACCATGGCGCTGGCGCAGGGCCTGTACGAAGGCGTGGACGTGGGCGAAGGCGGCTCGACGGGGTTGATTACGTACATGCGCACCGACTCGACCAACATTGCCGAGGTGGCGCGCAATGAGGCGCGCAGTTACATCGCCCAACGCTACGGCAGTGACTTCGTCCCGGAAAAGCCGCCGGTGTACACGAAGAAAGTGGCCGGCGCCCAGGAAGCGCACGAGGCGATTCGCCCGACCTCGGTCTGGCGTGACCCCGAAAAAGTCAGGCCATATCTGGAACCGGCGATGTTTAAACTCTATCAACTCATCTGGCAGCGTTTCGTCGCCTCCCAGATGGAGGCGGCGGTTTACGATACCATCTCGGTCGAAGTGACCGCGCGCGGCCAGGCGCACGGTTACCTCTTGCGCTCCGCCGGCTCTGTCGTGAAATTCCCCGGCTTCCTGATTGTATATGAAGAGGCGCGAGACGAAGATCAGAAGGAAGAAGAAGAGGAAATGAATGTGCGTATCCCGGCCTCCATTGCGGAAGGCCAGGCTCAGCAACTGGTACGCCTTATCCCGGAGCAACATTTCACTCAGCCGCCGCCGCGTTATACGGAGGCCAGTCTGGTGCGCACGCTGGAAGAATACGGCATTGGTCGGCCCTCGACCTACGCCCCGACTCTCTCGACCATCCAGCAACGCGGCTACGTGCAGCGGGTAGACCGTCAACTTGTCCCGACCGAGACTGGTATCCTGGTCAACGATCTGCTGATGCAGTATTTCCCCGAAATTGTGGATTACCAGTTTACGGCGCGCATGGAAGAGGATCTGGACCGGATTGCGGCTGGCAAGGTCAAATGGGAGAAAGTGTTGCGCGCATTTTACACGCCCTTTGAAATGACCGTCCGCAAAGCGCAGGCGGAAATGCCAGTCAGCAAAAGCGGTCCGGAGCCAGTTGGCCGTGCCTGCCCTCAGTGTGGCAGAGACCTGGTCATCCGTTATGGGCGCTTCGGCAAGTTCATTTCCTGTTCCGGTTTCCCGGAATGCCGGTATACGGAACCCTGGTTGGAAGAAATAGGCGTTGCCTGCCCCAAAGATGGCGGCGCTCTGGTTGAGCGCAAGACGCGCAAGGGCCGTACTTTCTATGGATGCAGGAATTACCCCAACTGTGATTTCACTTCCTGGAAGCGACCCCTGCCACAGCCCTGCCCGAATTGTCACGGCCTGCTGGTGCTTGCCAGCAAGCGCGAAGCTCAATGCATTGCCTGCCAGGCAACGTTTCCTCTGGAGGAAATCGTCGCCGAGACGGTGCAGGCCGATCAGGCCGATCAGGATGAATAAGACCGTGCTTGTTTTTTTTGACCATGCAGGCCGTCTCCGGGAGGAGGCCAACGGGATATCTCAGAGGTCGGGCGTCGCTCTTTGCGGCGACCACCTCTGCGGACAGTACGTTATCATTTTTACCACTTTAAGGAGTGTCCTATGTTTCTTTCACCTCTTCCGTTAGCGGCGTTCCTGCTTTACCTTGACCCCGGCTCGGGCAGTTTTCTGCTGCAACTGCTGATCGCCGGCCTGGCCGGCCTGGGGGTGTTCATTGGGAGTCAGTGGGCGAAAATCAAGCGTCGCTTGAGCAAGCAATCTGCTTCGACTGCTGCGGGTGAGACGGAGACCGATGACGAGGATGATGAGCAGTCCTAAACTGGGCGCCTCCTTCCGCGATCCCAGTGGTTTCCTGTTCACGCGCCAGGGCGTCCTCTACCGTCAGGTCAACCGGAGCTACGCCGAGGATTACGAGCGTCTGATGACCTCGGGCCTGTACCAGAAACTGGTCAAGGCCGGCTTCCTCGTTCCTCATCAGGAGGTGGATGTTCCGCCTGCGGAGGCCGAGATGGCGTTTAAGGTCTTGCAGCCGGAGCGTCTGCCGTTCATTTCTTATCCCTATGAGTGGTCTTTCAGTCAGTTGAAAGACGCCGCGTTGACCACGCTTGCCATCCAGAAACGCGCGCTGAAGTATGGCCTCTCGCTCAAAGATGCCAGCGCCTACAACATCCAGTTCTATCAGGGAAAGGCGACGCTGATAGATACCCTTTCCTTTGAGACTTACCGGGAAGGGGAGCCGTGGGTAGCCTACCGCCAGTTTTGTCAGCATTTTCTGGCGCCCCTGGCCTTAATGGCCTGGCGCGATGTACGCCTGGGGCAATTGCTGCGGGTGTATATTGATGGTTTGCCCCTGGATCTGGTCAGCGCGCTGTTGCCGACGCGCACGCGCTGGAACCTGCACCTGTATACTCACCTTCATCTGCACGCCCGCGCCCAAAAGCGTTACGCCGACGTGTCCCTGGCTGAGGCGCGTGGGCAGCGCAAGATGAACCGGCAAGCCATGGTCGGGTTGATTGCCAGCCTGGAAAACGCTGTCCGCAAGTTAATCTGGAAAGCGGGCGGCACGGAATGGGCAGAGTACTACGACATTACCAACTATACTGCCGAGGCTTTCGAACATAAACGTCAACTGGTGGCGGCGTGGCTGGAACAAACGGCCCCGCGCCTGGTCTGGGACCTGGGAGCCAACACGGGACTCTTCAGTCGCCTGGCGGCGGAACGCGGCGCGTACACCGTCGCTTTTGATATTGACCCGGCGGCGGTGGAGCAAAATTATCAGCAAGTCAAGGCCAACCGGGAGACGCGCCTCCTGCCGTTGCTGCTCGACCTGACCAATCCCAGTCCGGCCATTGGCTGGCGCAATCGCGAGCGCGAGTCGCTGCTGCAGCGTGGCCCGGCCGATCTGGTTATGGCGTTGGCGCTCGTCCATCACCTGGCGATTTCCAATAACGTTCCTCTGGAGTCGCTGGCCGAATTCTTCGCCGAGGCGGGTCGCTGGTTGATTATCGAGTTTGTTCCCAAGAGCGATTCGCAGGTGCAGAAATTGCTCCGTAGCCGGGTCGATATTTTCCCTGATTATCGGCGCGAAGGCTTTGAACGTGCCTTCGGTCAGTATTTCCAAATCCATCAGGCGGTGCCGTTGCGCCAATCCGAGCGCTGGTTGTATTTGATGGAGAAAACGTAACGACATCACCCTGCTGCTCTTACGTGCAGATTTGGCTGGTTTCCTGTATAATCGGCTTGTGTCTATCGTTTGCAAAGGAGAGGTTCTATGGCAGGGTTGTTGAAAAAACCTGCTGGCGCGGCTTTTGTGGGCGGTGTCCTGGGGTTGATTCTGGGCCTGGTTTGGGCCTGGCTCATCCAGCCGGTCCAGTGGAAAGATGCCAGCCCGGCCCTGCTCCATCCTGCCTATCAGGAAGAGTATCTGCGGATGGCGATTGACTCGTACAGCGTCCATCATGACGCCGAGGCGGCACTACGTCGCTATCAGGCTCTGGGCGCGGTGGGCCCGGTCATCTTACAAACCATTCAGACCAATCCCGCAGGCCAGGATCCGGTGGTCATTCTGGAGTTCAGTCAACAGGTGGTGAGCGCGCTGTCGTTGACGCCCACTGCCACGACGCAGCCAGCCCAGCCTGGACAGGGAAAAACAGGCGGCTACATCCTGGTGGTGCTGGCTGTTCTTGCGCTGGGCTTGTTACTCTATATCGGGATACGTTTCTTCCGTCACCGGCGCGGCGCTGCTCCGCTGACCGCTGCCCAGCAGGCGCGTGAGATCAGCCGTCAGGTCGAAGTGATTGATTACGCGGCCCGAGGGGAAGAACCTCCGTTGGCGCAGTTTGTGACTACCTACGTGCTGGGCGACGATCTCTTTGACGATTCGTTCAGTATTGAGACGGCCTCCGGCGAGTTTCTGGGCGAGTGTGGCGTGGGCATCTCCGAGACAATCGGGGTGGGCGAAGGACCCAAACGGGTGTCGGCTTTTGAAGTCTGGCTGTTCGATAAGAGCGATATCCAGACGGTGACCAAAGTGTTGATGAGCAATCACGCCTATCACGATCCCCATACCTTTGCTCGCTTGCAGGCCAAAGGAGAGCCGATTCTCGTCGAAAAAGGCAAGCAAATTATTCTGGAAACAGCGGCAATCCAGATGGCCGTGACTATCAGTGATATGGCGTATGGACAGAGCGCTTTGCCGGAGGAGAGTTTCTTCGAGCGCCTGACCCTTGAACTGGCGGTCTGGCCCAAGACCGCTGGCGGCTAAGGTTCAGGAAGTCTCTGCCTCGCGTTTGCAGGGGGCTTTTTCACCGCGCATCGGGAAAGTGTATCGTGGGGGAAATATCGCGTTCTGCATGTTTTCATGGCCTTTCCCGTGCTGCGACAGGAGATGATGAGCCGTTACGCCAGACAGCTCTACCCCACATTGCTCGCCTGTCCTTAACTCGGTATGCGTTCGCAAGCGTTGTCAGCCGGAGGCAGACTGATGACTGCGTTCGCCGGCATAAGGCCTTTCCAGGCCGCTGGCTCAGGCTTTGTACGAGAATTGCCAGCAACATTGGCATGCCGCGGCGCGGTGTCCACGCAAAAGTTGTGGTACGAATGTTGCTCTGTTGCAAACACTCTCAACGTATGTCACGGCGAGCGAAGCGCATGTCCCGCCTGCCACAAGCGGAGCGTGGCGTGGGGAAAGCTATCTCCTGGCCAACAGGGGGATTGCTGCGCCGCCTTTGGCGGCTCGCAATGACAGGGGTGGGTAGTGGGCAGAAAACTGCCCCAAACAAAATGGGTGTTGATTTTCGGCAAGTTTTGTTCTATACTGATAACATCAGGAAAGGCAGGCATGGCAGAAAAGCGCGGGCTGAAACGCCGCTACCTGCGCTATTACGGCCGCATCTATGATGCCAAAGGTGGCGGACAAATTGGCAATCTGGTAGACATCACGGAAAAAGGCGCCATGATCCTCACCGATCACCCGGTTGCCGTCAACCAGATCCTCCTCTTGCGCCTGGAACTTACCGCCGACATTGCCCATCAACCCTTCCTGGAATTCCATGCCAGGAGCATCTGGTGCCAGCCAGATATTGATCATCGCCACTACAACACTGGCCTCGAAATCATCGGCCTGACTGCCAGCGAAGAAGATATTATTCGCCGGATTGTGGCTCTTTACGGCTTCCGCAATAACGAACCTGCCTGAGGATCAGACGGCCTGTTCCCGTGGTTTTCGTTTCCCGGTCAGGAGGAGCACGGCAATGAACGAACGCAGGAGACAAAGACGTCGTCAGGTGATTTACTATCTCCCCGTGCATGATGCAGCCACCCTCCAGATGGTGGGGCACCTGGTGGACATCAGTCAGAGTGGCTTTAAACTTGATAGCCCCAGGCCGCTACCGGTCGGGCGAGACTATGTATTCCGCATTGACTTACAGGATCGTTCCCTGAACAAGCCGTATCTGGCTTTTCGCGCTCGCAGTCGCTGGTATCGCCAGGACCCGCTTGCCCCCAATGTGTACAATATTGGCTTTGAGATCGTGGCTCTACCACCAGGGGATGAACACCTGATCCACCATGTCATGGAAAAATACGCTACGACGGAAGAGTATTCTTATCCCTGGAAGTAATTGCCGTTGATTGACGCTTCTCTGCCGCTCGTCGAACTTCACCGCCATCTGGATGGCAACGTCCGTCTGCGGACCATCCTTGATTTGGGGCGTCAGCACAACCTGCCTCTGCCCGCCTGGGACGAGGCCGGTTTGCGTCCTCACGCGCAGGTCACCGAGCCACAACCCGGCGTGATGGCGTTCATTGAGCGCTTCCGCTGGGCGCGCGCGGTTATGGTAGATTATGAGGCGGTGCGCCGTATTGCGTATGAAAACGTCGAGGATGCGCATCAGGAGGGGATTGATTACATTGAGTTACGTTTCAGCCCCTGGTTCATGGCAGAAACCCATCATCTGGATCCGGCCGGCATCGTCGAGGCTGTGGTGGATGGCGTCCAGGCCGGTCAGCGCGACTTTGGCGTGCGCGTGCACCTGATCGGCATCCTGAGCCGCACCTATGGCGCCGTCATCGCCCAACAAGAACTTGCCGCCCTGCTCCGCCAGCGACAACATATTGTCGCGCTCGATCTGGCCGGCGATGAGGCCAGTTTCCCCCCGGAATGGTTTCAGGAACATTTCCGGCGCGCGCGCGAGGCCGGCTGGCATATCACCGTTCACGCCGGCGAGGCGGCCGGAGCCGAGAGCATCTGGCAGGCCATTCGTCTCCTGGGGGCAGAACGCCTGGGACATGCGGTGCGCGCCACGGAAGACCCTGCCTTACTCGACTATCTGGCGGAAAAGCGCATCGGGGTCGAATCCTGCCTGACAAGCAACATACAGACTCGTTGCGTGGCCGATTATGCCCATCATCCTCTCCGCCGCTTTCTCGAACACGGCATTCTGGCAACCATCAACACCGATGATCCCGGTATCAGCGGCATCACCTTGCGCTACGAATATGACATCGCGGCCCCTCAGGCCGGCCTGAGCGTGGCGCAGATCCGTCTGGCACAGCAGAATGCCCTCGAAGTGGCTTTTCTCAGCGAATCAGAAAAACAGGCATTACGCGCCCGGCGGTAGAAAACGGCCTGCCACGTTCACTTGCGATTGAAATCGGCCGGTATCTCTCCCCAGGCCTCGCTATCCCACTTGAGCAGAGGGACCGTCAGGCCATGTTCCTGCAACCAGCGTTCGGCACGAGCGATCAAGGCCCACAACGGCGCGTTCCGCTCCTCTGCGGCCAGATCCGTGTTACAGCGCCCGGCCTTGACCCAGGCAATCGCCGTTTCCGAATCGGAGTAAATGGGGGCAGAAAGGCCGCGTTCTTGCAACCAGGCCAGCGCATGGACAATTGCCAGAAACTCACCAACATTGTTCGTGCCATGCTCAAACGGCCCCTGATGGAAAATTTCCTGACCACTGGCCGTATGCACACCGCGGTACTCCAGCCGGCCCGGATTGCCCGAACAGGCCGCGTCTACGCAGTAACTGTCCGCAATCGGCGGATAGGAGGCAAGCCGCCAGGGTTGAACAGCGGGCGCTGATCCGATGTAATCCTGATAACGCCCCTGCAGAGCGCGCTCGGCGGCCTGACGCGTGGGAAAAGCCCGGTACTCGGCGCCCGGAAAGCCCTTCACCTGCGCCGCGCACTCTTCCCAGGTAGAAAAAATACCCCTCTGACGCCCCTTCCATACCACGTAGAACCTGCTCTTTTCGCTCACCCAGGCACCTCCATCTCATTCGTTCTCATTCTTTGCCCGCGATTTCCTGCGCCGTTGTCTGCATCTCTTGCAAGACGGAAGGTATCTGCTCGGGCGGCAGGTTGAGCCGAAAGATGTGCTGCGCGCCGTCGGCCAGCACGTAGCGCACCGTGCGCCAGGAGGCTACTTGTGGCGTACCCTGCATGTCAGGCAGAAAGGCCAAAGCGGCTTCCCAGTGAGGATGGGCAGCGCGGTAACGGCCCAACCCAACCAGGGCCGAAACGCGCAACGGCAACAAACCGCTTTCACTGACCCAGGACGCCTGCCTTTCAGGGGAAAGCAACCAGCGCAGGAAGAGCCAGGCCGCCAGATGGCGCGCGGGGGTAGACTTCAACACGGCCAGGGAAACGCCATACGTGCTGACCGCTCCCCCGCGTGGACCGGGATACGGGAGCAAGGTCCATTCGTCGGCATTGTTCGCCTGCCTCAGCACCCTCTCGAACCCGGCGATGTCGCTCAAGTCGCCGCTGACGAACAGCGCCAGACGACGGGCAAAAGCCTCCGGCGGAGTCACCTCCAGCGGCAGCCAGGCGCAGTGATCATCGTAGAGACCCTTGAGAAAGGTCAAGGCGGTCGCGTTCGCCGCGTTGTCAACCTGATAGTCACCCTGCCAGATTTCACCCCCAAAGGCCAGCAGCCAGTCATACACCGTTTGCCAGTGGGTATCCACCAGCCAGCCGCCATAGCCGTCGTTGTGTACATCCTCATCGGCGCGCAAGGCGGCATTGGCCGCGCAGGCCTGCTGACGGAACTCGTCAGCATCCGCCGGCGGACGATCGAAGCCCAGTTCGCGCGCCCAGGTCAGGTTGTAGAACAGGAAGCGAGCCGAACGCGCCAGCGGTACCGCCCAACGCTGACCGTTCACCTCGTCTTGTCGCCAGAACGCCGGCGGAATATCCCCCAGCGCATCCTCCGTCAATCCCCAGCGCTCATCCATGACGTAGGGATTCAGAGCAACCAGTTCCCCTTGATTGGCCAGGATCAGGATCTGCTCCGGCAACATCGCCATGAGGTCCGGCCGCTCCGTGCCTGGTACCTCCTGCAGGGCCTCGTACAACGAACGATAATCCGGCTGCCGCTCCGCGTAGACGGTAATGCCCCAGGCGTTGACGGTATTGAACAAGGCAATCTGATTTTCAAAGGCGGTAGCGGTATCGCCGTAGAAGGCATGCCAGACGTGCAGGCGGACGCCGCGCACATCGGCGACATCAGCGCCCAGATCGGGCGTGGCGGATGCCACCAGGGTAAACGCGGCCGTCGGCTCCGGAACAGGCGAGAGCGCCACGGTCGGCGTGAAACGCCCCGCGCCCAACCCGCAGGCCGCCAGCAACGCCGTGACCGGCGCCAGCCAGAACAACACAAGGCGCAGACGGCTCATCAGAAGGTCAGGAGTGGAACGGGGGTGAGCAGCAGGAGGAACAAGATGAGCGCCGTAACTGCCAGAACCCTGCGCCGGCCATCCAGGGGGGTAATCTGGTCCAGTGGTTCGGCCTGCGCCTGACCGAAGAAGAAAATGATTATCGCCCACAGCCACCAGCCGGACCACAGGAAGCCAAGCAGGAGCAGGGCGACCAGAATCAGGCGCCAGAACACCGCCGACTTCCGTCCCAGGAGCGCGTAGAGGATATGGCCGCCATCCAGCTGGCCGACTGGAATCAGGTTGAGGAACGTCACCAGCAAGCCAGCCCAGGCTGCCCAGGCAATGGGATGCAGGTACACATCCCGACCGCCCAACGGGACAGGATGCCCGGTCAACCAGTAACGCAGCCAGTAACGCCAGGGCGATTGCGCGTATTGCGGTGGCGCGGGCAGCCATTCGCCTTTGACCAGATACTTCGCGGCCAGGTAGAGAAGAGAATTCCCCTCCAGCAGATCATCGTTCGGGCAGGAATAGGTCTCACCGGGCAAAGCGCTGGTCGGGCAGTTGGGAAGACTATCGGCCTGGCGGGTGTACAATGTGTCTTCCAGCGTTTTGACCGGCGAATGTGCCAGACCATAGAACAACAGGGGCAGAGCCAGGAGGAAGCCCGTCAACGGGCCGGCGAGGCCAATATCCAGCAGCACGCGTTTGTTCTTGGGGGGGCGGCGCGTCAAAATCACCGCGCCCATCGTCCCCAATGGACTGATCAAAGGCAGCGGTAGAAAATAGGGCAGGGTGGCATCACCGCGATGGAGGCGCGTCGCAAAGTAATGCCCCAGCTCATGACCAAGAAGAATGCCCATCAGGGTCAGCGTGAAGGGCAAACCGCCCCAGGGATGAAGCAGCGCTTCGCGGAACAATACCCCCTGGGGGATGTCATTCCCATAAATCTGGCGAAGCGCCTCGGCTTGAGCATCGAGCGCGCCGGTGAGCCAGACGCTCAGGAACGTCAGCGCGAACAGGATGACATTGACCCAGATATTCAGCCGGCGTGGCGTAGCAGGGCTCGGCACCAGCACAACCACCTGTTGCCCCTGCTCAACACGAAACAGCGGCGTAATCCCGTAAGGACGCAGCGCCTCCGCCAGCTGGTCGTAGGCCATCGCCGAGTCCTCCACCAGCAGATGACCATGATAGCGCACCAGAACACGCTGCTGGTCTCCCAACGTGATTCCTTCTATATGGAACACGCGCCCAACAAGGGCGGTGAGAATCTCGGTATCCGGCAGGGTCATACGCATTGCCTCCGGGGGAAGATAGCTGACATGCGTCAAGGATACTGCAAGCCAGCGGCTTTGGCAAGTGGCGCGAGCGCAGATTCTCCCCTCCGGGGCGCGTGCCCGGCCTCTCAACCTGCTCACTGTCCGCGTCAACGCGATTGAACAGAAACCCTACCGCGCCAGCAAGTGAAGCCGCGCCATTTCCTCCTACTTATCCGCTTCGATCCTGACCTGCACCGCGCGCACAACGACGCGGTAGCGGTAGGTCTCGGTCTTCTCATCGTATGTGCGGCAGGTAATCAGTGTCAACCAGGGATATTCTTCATGGCGTAACACCGACAGGTCGTTGGGCCAGACGCGGCGCACCTCGCGCACCTCATACAGGTAACGTTGCTTCCCGAGATGGATGATGATGCGGTCGCCCCAGGCCAGCAGGTGCAGGTTGAAGAACGGGCCTGGCAAACCATTGGCCAGATAGACATGCGCCGTCAGCGCCGAGTTGCCTTTCCAGGTCGGGAAGGCCGTCCCTTCCAGCCAGCCGGCCTGATTGGAAAGCCAGGTCAGGTCCCAACCGGCAGGGCTTTGGAGCGGTACGCCCACAACAGGAATGTTCACACCGAGTTTCGGAATCTCCAGCCGCAGGTTGCCCAGGGCCGCGTAGGGCCACTCGAAAGGCGGAGACGGCAAAACGGTAGTGCGTCCTGGCGCAAAACCGGTGGCCGGCAGGGCAGGGGTAGTGATGACCACCTGCGCCTGAGCGCCATAGATATTCACCTCACTGCCGGGGTCGTAGTAACGCTCCGTTGAAAGCGTATTGTAGGAAGATTGCGGCGAGGTGACATCGCCCGGCAGGCTGGTCCATTCCAGCGAGGCCATGTTCTGCACGCCCTGCCCAGGAGACAGGTTGCCCAGCCGCGCCTGGAAGCGCACCACCGCCTGAGTGCGGCTGCTGCCGGTCAGCAAGGGGAAATTCGCCCAACGCACACGCAGGGTGGGCGCGCCCGTCGCATCCGTAACGCCGCCGGGCGGGCCGCTGACGATGGTGAGCGAGCCGGGCACATAGGTCAGGCCGAGGGGGAGTTTGTCGGTCAGGACGACGTCGAAGGCATCCACGTTACTGATGTTCGTATGGCGGAAGGTGAGCGTAAAGGTGATGACCGAGCCAGGCAGGGCCACAGTGCGGTCGGCTTCTTTGGTGAGTTCAAAATCGGGTTCGACGATGGTGACCTCGGGCGCAGCGGTCGAAAGCGAGCCGCTATCCCAGGTCAGCGTGGCGCTGTTGTTCAGGCGGACGCCATCCTGATTTTCGATGGAGTCCAGAACGACAACGGTGTACCGTACCGAGACCGTGCCGTTGCTCGCGCCGCTGTTGCTGACATCGCCCAGGTCAAAGGTGATCTTGCGCCCTGCATCGGCGGGATTGGGGCTGCCGGACGGTTCGGTGGTCACGGTCGGGTTGATGGGATCGTTGCAGGCAGCGGCGAAGCCGCCGGACAGGGTGGTGGTAATGGCCGGGTCGGAGGCGGTCACGCTCACGCAGTCCACGAAGGCCAGGCCGCGGTCGAGGGTGTCGGTCAATTTCAGGCTGGTCATCGTGCCGCCGGCCGGGACAGTGAAGGTTACTTCGTAGGTGAGCATCTCGCCGATGGCAACGGAAGGATCGGGCGTGAAGCCCTGGTTGGTGGCGATGAGGGATTTGGTCAGGTCGCCGGTCGGCTGAGCGATAATCTGATCCACGTCATCGTCACTGTTGTTGCCGGGGGTCGGGTCGGTGACGCCGCCTGGCGGGGTGACGGTGACGGTGTTGGTCAGTGTGCCGCTGGGGGCAGAGGCGTCAATGTGCGCCGTGACAGTGTAGGTAATGGAGGAGCCGGCGGGCAGGTTGACCACTTCGCTGAAGTCCGTGGTGATGGGTCCGCCGGAGCCGGAGCAGGTCGCGCCGCCGCTGGGAACGCACGTCCACGTCCAGGTATCAATCTGTGACGGTTTGGGGTCGCTGACGGTGGCGCCATTGGCGTCGCTCGGCCCGCTGTTGGTGACGATGATGGTGTAGGTGATGGTGGAATCGGGCGCGATCACGGTCACGCCGTCATCTTTGGTCACCGAGAGATCGGCCTGCGGGTTGGAGGAATCAGTGTCGCTGGCGGTGTTGTCGCCGGGGGTGCTATCGGCGGGGTGCGAGATGGTGACGGTGTTGGTCAGGTCGCCAGTAGCGGAGGAGGCTACCTGCGCCACGACCTGGTAGGTGATGGAGGAGGGGAACGGCCCGGCCAGGTCAATGCTATCCGTGAAGTTAGCATTCCCAGGCCCAAAACCATCACAGCCGCTGGCGCCGCCGCTGGAGCCGACACATGTCCACGTCCAGGAGGTGAATTGCGCCGGAATGTTATCCGTGACGCTCACGGCCAGGGCATCGCTCGGCCCGGTGTTCGTGACGGTGATGGTGTAGGTCAGCGTGCTGCCGGGGACGTATTGCGTCACGCCGTCATCTTTGGTCACCGAGATGGCCGCTTGGGAGTTCTGGGCGTCAGTATCAGTGTCACTGTCGTTGCCGGGATTGGGGTCAGTGACACCCGAAGGAGGAGCCACGGAGGCCGTGTTCACCAGGTCACCGGTGGCAGAAGAGGGGATAACGACGGTGACGCTGTAGGTGATACTAGAACCTGCAGGCAAATTCACGGTATCGGTAAAGGTGGCGGGATTGGTGTTGTCGCCGTCACAGCCCGAAGCGCCACCGGTTGTTCCAGCGCACATCCAGGTCCACGAGGTGACCTGCGCCGGGCGGGTATCGCTCACCACCGCGCCGCTGACATCGCTTGGGCCGTTGTTGCCAACGACAACGGTATAGGTCAAGCCAACGCCGGGGGTGTAGGTTGGCTGACTATCGGTCTTGGTGACGTACAGATCGGCCTGCGAGTTCTGCGTATCGGTATCACTGGCGGTGTTATCGCCGGGAGTGTTGTCGGCGGGGTGCGAGACGGTGACGGTGTTGGTCAGATCGCCGGTGGCGGAGGAGGCTACCTGCGCCACGACCTGATAGGTGATGGAAGAGGGGAACGGCCCGGCCAGGTCAATGCTATCCGTGAAGTTAGCATTCCCAGGCCCAAAACCATCACAGCCGCTGGCGCCGCCGCTGGAGCCGACACATGTCCACATCCAGGAGGTGAATTGCGGTGGGATGTTATCGCTGACGCTCACACCCAGGGCATCGCTCGGCCCAGTGTTGGTGACGGTGATGGTATAGGTCAGTGTGCCGCCGGGGACGTATTGCGTCACGCCGTCATCTTTGGTCACCGAGATGGCGGCTTGGGAGTTCTGGGCGTCGGTGTCGGTGGCGGTGTTGTTGTCCGAGTTGGGGTCCGTAACGCCGGTAGGCGGAGCCACGGAGACCGTGTTCACCAGGTTACCGGTGGCAGAGGAGGCCACATTGGCGGTGACGGTGTAGGTGATGGACGCACCGGCAGGCAGGTTGACCGTGTCGGAGAAGTTACCGTTGCCGCTGTAGGGGTCACAGTCAGAAGCGCCACCGCTTTGCGCGGTGCAGACCCAGGACCAGGAGGTAAACTGGCTGGGGATGTTGTCGGTGATCACGGCGGCAGGGGCATTGCTCGGCCCGTTGTTGGTGACAGTGATGGTGTAGGTCAGTGTGCCGCCGGGGACGTATTGCGTCACGCCGTCATCTTTGGTCACCGAGAGATCGGCTTGCGGGTTGGGGGTATCGGTGTCGCTGGCGGTGTTGTTGCCAGGGGTGGGGTCGGTGATGCCGCTCGGCGGGGTGACGGTGGCGGTGTTGACCAGGTTGGTGGTGGCCGCCGGGTCGGTCTGGGCGGTGACGGTGTAGGTGATGGAGGCGCCGGCAGGCAGATTGACGACATCGGAGAAGTTGCCATTGCCGCTGTAGGGATCGCAACCGGAGGCGCCGCCGGTCTGCGCGGTGCAGGCCCACGACCAGGAGGTGATCTGCAATGGAATGGAATCGCTGACCGTGGCGCCCGTGGCATCGCCGTTGCCCACGTTGCTGACGATAATGGTGTAGGTGACGGACGCGCCAGGCACGTAGGTGGTCTGACCGTCGGTCTTGGTGATGGTCAGGTCAGGATAGGTCAGGGTGACGTTTTCAGAATCGCTATCGGCGTAATCGTTGATGCCGCCAGCGCCGGTGCGCTCGTTGGAGTCCGTGCCGTCCAGCGAGGTCCAGGTCATGGAAGCGGTGTTGATCAGCACGTCGCCGGGGTTCGGCGGGCCGGGCGGGCCATTCACCGTAACCTGGTAGGACAGGCTGGCGGTGTTGCCTACCGGCAGCGAGCAGGGAGCGGAGCAGGTCCAGGTCAGGGTGGGCGCGGCGGTGTCGTTGGTCGTCCAGCCGGCGGGGGCGGAGATGGAGCCGGCAACGTAGGTCAGGCCAGCCGGGATGGTATCGGTGATGACGATGTCGTAGGCGGTGGAGGTGCTGCTCGCCAGGTGGCTGACAGTCAGGGTGTAGGTGAGGGTCTGCCCATAGGCCGGGGTGGTGTCGTCGGCAGATTTCACGATGTTCAGTTCCGGCTCGAGGACGGTGACGTTCTCGGCGGTGGGATCGGCGATGGTGGTCGTCCCGGTATCGGGATCGTTGTAGGTGAGCGAGGCGGTGTTGGCCAGCACCGTGCCGTTCTGGTTGCCCAGTTCGTTGTTGACGCGAGCGGTGACGAAGACCACGAAGGCGTTGTTGGTGGCATCGTTATCGGCGGTGGTGGTGGTATTACCAAAGTCGAGGCTGATATCGTCGCCGGAGCCACAGGTGCCAGCACAGGTGAAGGTCGGCGGATCGTTGGTGAAACTGCCGTTGTAATCGGCTGCCAGCAGGCCGCCACTGCCCGCCGCGCTTGTGACCACGCTGTGGCTGACATAGACCAGACCGATGGGCAGGTTGTCGCTCACGACCAGGGATTGGGTCACGCCTTCGGGCAGGGTGACCAGGATGGGGAAGGTGACGGTGGCGCCGATGGGCGCGCTGGCCGGGGTGGGGGTGCGCTTGTCAATTTGCGGGGCGCCCAGCGGAGCATTGGCGCTGGCGGTGGCAGCATAATCGTTGAGGACGCCGCCAACGCCGTCTTGGCCGTTCCGCTCGCCGGTGCCGGAGCCGCTCGCGCCAGGCGTCACCGAGCCGGTGGGGTTGGATGAGGCGCCGTTTGAACCAGGCAGGGAGGTGTAGGTAACGTTGGCCGGGTTGGGTATGGTGTAGCCAGCCGGAGCCGAAGCGGCAACGGTGGCATTGATGGTTACCGTGATCGTCTGTGACGGATCAAGACAAGTGGCGGTAACAGTGACGGTTGTAGGAGTGCCCGACCAGGAATAATTGGCTATGAAGGGTGTTGAGCCGAACCCGCTTGGGCCAACACAAGGAGAGGTTTGTGATGAGACGATGTTGACGCTGTTAATGTTGAGATAGGTATCCAGCGTGTCGGTCAGGTTCAGGTCAAAAGCGGTGGCGCGGTTGGCGCCGCTGGAGTTGTTGGTGATGGTCAGGGTGTAGGTAATCGGGTCGCCAGCGTCGGTTGGGGCGGTGGTGACGGCCTTGGTAAGGCTGAGGGACGGCTCGGCAATGCGAATGTTCACTGTGTTGGAGGTGGCTACCGAACTGCCATTGACCAGGACAGAGAAGGAGTTGTCCCTTCCAACACCGCTATAGTTGGATGAGATGTTCAACACCAACGCGTTGAACTCGACTACCACGAACTCCTGGTCGGGGTCGTTGTCACTGTTGACCAGGTTGCTGAACTTGAAGTAGGGATCGGTGCCGCTGCCGTAAGTGTCGTCGTTGGTGGTGGCGCTGGCAGAGACGGCATCGTCGGGCAGGACGAAGGTGGGCGTGATGCTGGCCACGGTGGTTTCGTTCCCGTTGACGACCGGCAAGGAACCGATGAGCGGATTGGAAGAAGACATGCAGGTTGGCCCACTGTTGCAGACGAAGGCAACTTTGGCTGTGTTGTCGTTCAGGAATTGCAAACCGGCCGGCAGGTTGTCGCGCAGCATGGCGTTGAGGGCGGTTCCTTCTGGCCACTGCACCTGCAGGCGGTAGCGGACGATCTCGCCGATGACCAGGCGCTCCGTCAGAGGTGTTCCCTGCGGGCCGGTGCTGTCTTCGGAGGTGGCGACGATGGACTTGACCGGCGTGGTGTTGACCGTCACCAGGGCCGAGTCGCTGGCGGTGTAGTCGTTGTTCGTTCCGCCACAGCCGGCGGTGTTGCCCGTGCGCTCGCAAGAGAGGCCATTGTTGGGCGTCTGCGGGCTGCTGACATCGCCGGGCAAACTGCTCCAGTCTATGTTGGCGGTGTTGGTGATGACCTGCCCGGGCAAGACCGTGACGTTGAGCGTGACCTGATAGGTGACAGTGACCGAGCAGCCCAACGGGAAGGGGGTGACGGTGACGTCCACCACCGTAGCAGTGGAGTTATTGGTTACAGTCGGCGAGCCGCAGCCAGCGCCGGGCGTGACGGTGATGCTGACAGGGTTGAGCGTGACGGGCAGCGTCGAGAGGTCATCGCGCAGGTGGGCCTCGAAGGCGTCGGCGTTGCTGGCACCGGTGTGGGAGAGGACCGCCGTGTAGGTAATGGTATCGCCGGCGTCGCCAGTGGTGGGCGCGGCGGTTTTGTTCACCTGCAGGGTGGGTTCGACGACGGTGACACTGGTCACATTAGCCCCCTGACTGCCGCCATCCCACCACAGGCCGGCATAGTTACTTCGCACCCAGCCGCGGTTGATGCTGGCGCTGTTCAGCACGACGGCGGTGTACTGGATGGTGATGGTCTCTGGGGTGCTGTTGTTCGTATCGCTGTTGGTGATGGTGCCGAAGTTGTAAGTCAACACGCGGGCGTTCGCTTCACCAGGCTCCATGATTCCGCCCGAATTGTTTGAGATGACTGCACTCGCGCAGTTGAATCCGGCCGTAGCCGAGACAGAGGGCGAGGCGGTGATGCTATCGCACGAGACGAAAGCCAGGCCGGGGTCGAGCGTATCGCTGAAAACGGCATTGGGGGTGGTACCTTCCGGCACGGTGATGGTGATGGTGTAGGTGACCATCTCGCCCACAGCCACGTTGGGGTCAGTGGTGAAAGTCTGGTTGGTGGAAGTCAGGGCTTTCGAGAGCAACGGTTTGGTAATCGTCACACTGGCGGTGTCGGTGGGGTCGTTGACGGTGTGGTCGGGGCCGCCTTCGGTGCCGGCGTAGTTGAAGAGGGTGGCGGTGTTGGTGAGGGTTTGGCCTACCTGGACGGAGGTGTTGAGCGTAACCAGGTAAGTGATGACGGCGATGTTGCGACCGGTGTTCACCGGCGAGCCATCCGGGTTCTTGCCGGGGTCGAGGACACCGGCCGGCGGGTTGGTGGGGCCGGGATCGTCCAGTTCGAGACCGGAGCCAAAGAGACCGCCGCCCAGGTCGGTAGTCGAAATGGGCGCACCCGTGCCATCGGTGACGCAGACCGAGCCAGACACGAGCGTCATACCGGTCGGCAGGCTATCGCGCACCCGCACGTCGAAAGCGCTGTAACGCCCGGTGTTTTCCAGGATGATGGCCATCATCACCTGATCGCCGGCGTCTACGCCGCTCAGGTTGCTGTTGACCGGGGTAGCAGCCAGGCCGGGGGAGGTGATCGTCCCTGAGAAGGCCGGGCAACCGCTGCCGGTAAAGGTTACCGGGCCAACGGTGGAAGGAGAGAAGACCCCGGCGGGGTTATTCGTCCACACCACGCCTTTAGAAATGCCCACCACCGGCTCCTGGAGTTGAACCTGAATAATCCCGGTGCCCGTGGTGCCGCTGGAGTTGGTGCTGCCTTCCTGGGCAAAGGCCTGGTTGGTCAGGTAGAGGCCGTCGGCGAAGGGGTCATCCTCTACCGTGACGGTGAAGAGCAGGTCAATCGTGCTGGGAGAGTTAGCGCTTGAATCGTAATCGCCGTAGGTCCAGGTGATGCTGTTGGCGGCGCTGTTGGTGGTGAGGGTGGGTATGACCCCGCTGAACGTATTGGAGGGCCCGAGACAGGAAGCGCCCGCCAGCGGTATGCCGCAGGCGGCGTTAGTGAAGGTCGTCACTTCGGTAGCACTGTAAATTGGCAGGGGCAGGTAGTCGGTGATGACCAGGTCCTCAAAGTCGCTGGTGGGCAGGGTGTAGGTGATGCGGTAGGTGACGGTGTCACCCGGCGCAATGCGCACCGGCGAGGGGATAGAAGGATTGCCGTTGATAGCATAGATGGATTTGGAAATCGTACCATAGGGGATGCTGACCGAGGCGGCGCTGTTATCGTCTTCGCTTTGGCCAGTCGGCGTGCTGGCATCGCTGGTGGAGAGCAGGTCGCCGCTGATGGTGACGTTATCGTTCAAGATATCACCCTGGTCCACGCTGGGGTCGCCGCTGGGGTAGGTATCGGTGAAGTTTTCCTGAATGACGGTGCGGAAGACGATGGTGCCGGTGGTGGGGCCGTCGTTGTAGCCGCCGCTGCCAACGTCACAATTCGGGTCGCTGCCGCCTGTGCCGCCGGTCGGCACGCAGCCGCCGATGAGGCGTCCATCCTGGCCGCGGGCGATGATTTCAGGAGAAACGTCGAAGGTGATGGTGGTGGTGCCATCGTTAGCCGCCGGGTCATCCGAATCGCATTCAGGCCCGGGGCCGCCGGTGTAGTTACAGACTACATCCACGTTATTAGCATTCATCCCGGCGGCAGACAGGACATAGGTGTTGCCGTTGATTTGCAGCGTGGGGGGAAAGGATGGGTCTAAATGCTGGCCATCCGAGAAAATGTCGGTGACAACGATGTCCTGGAAGGCGAAGAAATCCGAAATCTGGAAGTTGAGCGTGTACTCCAGCGTCTGGCCGGGGAAGACGTTGCCGCCGCCCACCACGCTGACGCTCTTCTGGATGGCGATGGAGCGATCGTTCAGGGTGTGTTCGCAGCCGGCCGGGTCGCGGCTGAACGTACCGCCGGTATCGCGCGCGTCGAGGGGAGTCCACGTCCCGCCGCCGCTGGCGTTGTTGCAGGAAGTCACATCGTTGCCGCTGGCGGGGTCAATGACCGAGGCGCTGGCAGAGTCGCGCAGGGGGATGTAATACTCGAAGGTCATCGTCACCGTGCCGCTGACAGAGCCGCTGAAGTTGCAGGAGAGCGTCCCGCCGGGGGTGGAGGTGGAGGGCAGCGTGCAGGAGGCCCCGCCCGGGTTGGTGCTGACCAGCGAGACGAACTGCATGTTGTTCGGCAGCACATCGGTCAGGTTGAAGGCGGTCATGCTCTGGCCGGAGGCGATCTGAGCTGTCACGGTGTACTGACGCGGGAAGTTGGGACCGGTGGCCGTCTCGTCTTCGGGGCCGCTGTAGGCTTTGGAGAGGGTGAAGAGAATCGGGGTGACGCTGCCGCTCGTCCAACCGCTCAAACTGAGGCTGGGATCGTCGCCGCAGCACCAGTCGTCGAGCGGGGTGTAGCCGAATTCATAGCCGCCGCGCGCCTGGATGGTGAGCGGCGTGCCGAGGTCGGCCAGATTGCTCATGCTGGTCGTGACATTCACCACCAGCGGGGGCTGTTCGGGGGTGAAGGAGCCAAACGGCAGGCGCAAAGCGACAAAGGTGTCCCCGGCATTACCGCAGACCTGAACAGGGTTGCCGCTACTATTGACCAGATAGGGATGATTCACGCAGGTTACGCCGCCGGAGCCGGGAAAAGTCAGCACGGTGTTTTCGACGCTGCTCCCCAAGTAGGTGGCGCTGAGAAAAGACAGCCCGTCCAGCGGTGGGTTGGTATTTTGCGCGCCGTCCGGCCCATTGGTCGGGATGATCAGGTCTATCAGCGGCCCATAGCCGGGGACGGTATTGGTGTTGTCGAAGGTGACGGTGAAGGTGACATTGTTGCCGATGAACGCTTCCGCCGGCACGTTAAGTGAAACGGCCGGCGGGGTATTGACCCGCGGGCGTTCAACCGGCGCGGCCTGGACCGGGTGGGCATTCCCCCCCCCACCCCGGCAGAGTCGTCCACAGGAGGAAAAGAAAGAGAAATGAGGCCGTGCGGAACAACGTACGACCCCGTAAACAACCACCAGGACGCGCGCGCATACTGACCTCCTGCTACCAGAACCGCAGCCGGTTGCGCCACTGGCTCCGTGATGCTCCTTGGCGCCCAAAAGGGAGACACCACCTCATCGCCGATGCATTTAATTTTATTCTATTTTACCCGAATTTCCTTTTGGGAATCGTGTCCTTTGCATTGGAGTTTTGCAAGCGGCACGCGTGTAGCCCTGGCATTTGTCCTGATCAGACGGGCATGGGAGCGTCACCTATCCCATGTCCACCAGCACCTCATTGACCGAGCCGGCTGGCTGTGGCGGGATTGGGCCTGCCAGCGAGCAGCCGTTCAGCGTGATGGATTTCACTCCCTTTTCTACGCCGCGCGGGTTGCGTACCTCGATGTGATACGTCGCTCCCCGCCACTGGCGAATCACCTCGAATGACTTCCAATCGGGCGGGATGCAAGGGTCAACCGTTAATGCTTCGTAGCCAGGACGGATGCCCAGAATCCAGTGCGTCACGGCGTGGTACATCCAGCCCGCCGAACCCGTCAACCAGGGATGGCGCGCCCGCCCAAAAGCGGTATGATCGCGCCCCATGATGAACTGACAGTACGAATACGGCTCGGCCTGGCGGATTTCGATGATGTCATTCTGGTTATAGGGCAGGAGAGCATCGTAGAACTTCATCGCCCGCGCCCCGCGTCCCAGTCTGCACTCGGCGACGATGGCCCAGGGGTTGGGATGGCTGAAAATCGAGGCATTCTCCTTGATCCCTTTATAGACGCGCGTCACATAGCCGATTTCATCATCCGGTTTCGAGAAGGCCGGCCACAGGAGATGAATGCCATACGCGGAGGCGAGATATTTGTCCACGGCATCCATGCACTGCAAGGCGCGTTCGCGGCTGGCCGCCCCGGAGAGCACCGCCAGCGCATTGCTTTCCAGGAAAATCTTGCCTTCCTCGTTCTCGCGCGAGCCAATCTTGCGCCCGGTTTTGGTAAAGCCGCGCAGGTACCACTCGCCATCCCACAGCTGCTCCTCACACGCCTGGCGGACTCGTTCTGCAATGGCCGTATACTTCTGCACATCCTCCTGACGGCCCAGGAATTGCGCCGCCTCAATAAAGTTCATCAACGCCCAGTAGTGCAGGAAAGAGACCATGGCGCTTTCCCCGCCGCCCAGGTTCAGGCAATCGTTCCAGTCGGCGCGCAGACCTTTGCAAATCCCGCGCGGCCCAATCTGTTCGGCAGAGAAGTCCAGGGCGCGTTTGAGATGCTCGTAAACGCTGGCCTCGCCGCCATCGGCAAAGGGGATGACCTGATCGAAGAAGGCCACGTCACCGGTTTCCTTCACGTACTCACAGGTCGAAGCCACAATCCACAGGTGGTCATCGGAGCAGGTATCCTCCAGACCGTGAATAATATCCGATGGTTTGGGAGTGGGAACAACGGTGGGCAATTTGACCCCCGGCAGGCGTTCTTCCTGCGGTTTAAAGACTTCCGGGTCGAACAGATGCAGGCCGTAGCCCTGACTGACCTGGCCATGGAACAATTCCTCGAGACGCTGGCGCACCTTGGCCGGGTTGGTATGGGGCACGCTCATCACATCCTGGGCGGTATCGCGGTATCCCAGGCCGGTACGTCCGCCGACCTCAATGAACGAGGCGAAGCGCGACCAGACAACGCAGGTTTCCGCCTGATACAGATTCCAGGTGTTGATCATCGTGTTCAGCCCGACATGTGGCGTGCGACACTGGAACTTTTCCAGTTTTCGTTGCCAGTAGTTTTTCAGTTCGCCAAAGGCCGCGTCCACGGCGGTCAGGTCGGTATACTTGCGGCGCATGGCCTGACCGGTCGCGCGCGGGCCCACGCCGAGCATGAAAATCAGGCGTGTCTCCTCGCCCGGCGCCAAGCGCAGGCGTTTGTGCAATGCGCCGCAGTGGTTGCCGCCCAGTTCCGCCGAGTTCGAACAGACGCCGCGCGCCACCGCTTCCGGATCCGTCTCCGTATGGTAATTCCCCAGAAAGGCATCGCGCACGCAATCGTAGGAATCCGGCTCGAAACTGGCGGTCATGTAGTGGAAAGTCCAGGGCTCGTAGAAGAAATCGTATTCGATGACGCCGTCTGCATAACTCGAACCGCTGGCATAGAGCGACATTTGCAGGTTCTGGTTGTCAATCTCGATGTGGTGGAAGGAAAATTCCACATACGAGAAGACGCTCAGCCGGCGTGTGCGGTTCGAGAGATTGCGAATACGCACATCCCACAGTTCCACGTCATCGTTGATGGGGATAAAGATGAGTTGCGAGGCCTGAATATCCTGATAATGACAGGAGAAGCGGGAATACGAGAGACCGTGCCGGCACTCATAGCGCGCCTGGCGCAAATCCTTGCCGGTTGGCTGCCAGGAAATCGTCCAGAATTCGCCGGTCTCATCATCGCGCAGGTAGACGTAGTGACCGGGACGGTCGAGGGGTACGCCGTTTTGACGGAAACGGGTGATGCGATGGTGCTCGGCGGATTTGTAGAAGGCATAACCACCGGCGTTGTGGGAGAGCACCGCGCACAGGTCTTTGACGCCAATATAGTTCGTCCAGGAGACTGGAATATCCGGACGCTCAATGACGTACTCGCGATTTTCGTCGTCGAAATATCCGTAACGCATGGGTCACCTTTGAGATAAGGAAGGATTTAAGGATATAGTTACTGCGCGCAGAACTGCTTTAGCCAGTCAATCAGCTCCTGTGCTTTGGCTGGCGTATCGGCTTCGACCATCAAGCGTAAGACGGGTTCGGTCCCGGAAAAGCGTAACAGCGCCCAGTTGTCGTTTTCGAGCAAAATTTTGATGCCGTCCAGATAGGATACCTGCACGACCGGGTAAGGGCCGATGTGCGTAATGGAAGATTCCCGGAGGCGTTGAGGAATGATCACGCGCATGTCTGGCGTGGCCGGCAGGTTTTCTTCCGCCGTGTAGAGGCGGCCGGTCAGGTTCCACACTTCCTCTTGCATCTGCGAGATGTGCTTGCCGGTGCGCGCCAGCATTTCCACCACCAGAGCGCAGGCGAAGATGCCATCCTTGCCCAGAATATGACCGCGCACCGTCAGGCCGCCGCTCGATTCGCCGCCCAGGAGCGCATCATGCTCCACCATCGCGGCGGCAATGTGTTTGAAGCCAACCGGGACCTCATAACTCTGTTCGCCAAAACGAGCCGCCAGGCGATCGAGCAGATGGGTGGTTGCCAGATTCCGCACCACGCCGCCGCGCTGCCCCTTGACTTCATGCAGATACCAGTAGACCAGGCAGAGTAAATCATTGGTGGAAATGTAACGACCCTGCTCGTCAATGATGGCAATCCGGTCAGCGTCGCCATCCATGGCCAGGCCTAAATCGTACTTTCCTTCGCGCAAGGTGGTGATAAGCATCTGCAAGGCATCCAGATTGGGCGCCGGCGAACGTCCGCCGAAAAGCGGATTGCGGCGTTCGTGAATGAACGTCACGCGGCAGCGCGCTTCAGTCAGGATGATGCCGAGCGTCAACTGCCCGACGCCGTACATCGGGTCCACAATGACGTTGAGGTTAGCCTTGCGGATGGCCTCCAGGTCAATCATACTCTCGATGGCATCCACGTATTCATTGGTGAAATCGCGGCGTTGCACCACGCCGGCCTGAAGCGCCAGATCGAGATCCAGTTTGACCACCTCGCGCGGCGTCAGGCGATTGGTCTCGGCTTCAATTTGGCGGGTCTCGTGGTCCAGCAATAGCGATCCGTCGCCATGAAACACTTTCAAGCCGTTCCACTCCGGCGGGTTATGGCTGGCCGTGAATACCATTCCATAGGCCGAGTTAAGCAGGGCGGTAGCGTAGGTCACCAGGGGAGTGGGCGCGTCTTCGGCGAGGAGGGTGACAGGAATGTTGTTCCCGGCGAAGACTTCCGCCGCCACCTCAGCCGCGCGGTCGGAAAGAAAGCGGCGATCGTAACCGATGAGCACACCGCGCGCTTCGGCGCCGCGCCGGATGACATCATTGGCCAGCGCCTGACAGAGACGGCGCACGTTGTTCATGGTGAATCCCTCGCCAATGACGGCACGCCAGCCACCTGTGCCAAAGGTCACCTGTTCCTCGGCCTCCGGTCGGCGCGGACGGAAGAGGCGTTTTTGCAGGATCAGTTCAGCGTTCGCCAGGTCTTCTTCATTGTTGATGCCCTGGACTTCATCCGGGTCACAGGTCTGGTAACTTTCCACCAGCAAGCCGGAACGCACCAGAGCATGCACGCAATCGGTAAACCGATAATCGCCATGCGGGGCTGCTGGCGAAATCCTTTCCAGCGCCGGGAAGATCACATCGGCGCGCACCACGTAGGCTCCCAGATTGAGTTCGCGAATTTCATGGACGGCGGGCGAGGCGTCAGCGGCCTCGATGATGTCAATGATGCGCCCTTGCGCATCGCGCACAATACGCCCATACGGGTAAGGACGGTCCACCACCGCGCTCAGCAGTGTCAATTGCGCCTGCCGCAAGCGATGACGATTCAACAGGCCACGAATCGAATCGGGGCGGAAGAGCGGCGTATCCCCGTAGAGAATGAGCAGGTCGCCGTGAAAATCCTGGAGCAGTGGTTTCAGTTGCAGAACGGCATGGCCGGTGCCGCGTGGCTCTGGTTGCACAATGTAATGGTAGTCAGGTCCGAGGTAGGCGCGCATTTCGGCTTCGTCACTGCCAACCACAAGGAACAGGTCGGCAGGTTGCACCACCTGCAACGCGTTCTGCACCACGTAATCAATGACCTTCCGCCCACCGAGATTTTTGAGCAGAATTGAGGGGGAATCCGGCGCCGCCTCTCTACTGGCCGCCAGAATCACAGCCTTGATGGCGGGGGAATCAGGAGCAGGAGAATGAACGGTAGCCATAACCTTTTGTAACCAACGACGCAGAATATGCCTTCTCCCCATTATAACCCCCTTGCTCAGGAAGCAATGCGCCTCTCCTATGCGTTTTTTTATCAAGAAGAGAGCGTTCGGTAATTCAGTTGCACCTTAAAAAGAGAGCCAAGAAAGGACTATTCCGAGTAGGATTAAGAAGCATTCATCAAAACCTTCTTGTCCCACGGAGTAGTCGCGATGGAGTCTATCAT
>Ga0315298_1000400_pt1 | contig 83583 bp, 77 predicted proteins | sample WHS_1_MG_FD_203077 | JGI IMG/M metagenome (GOLD analysis project Ga0315298, IMG submission 203077) | Extremophilic microbial mat communities from Washburn Hot Springs, YNP, Wyoming, USA - WHS_1_MG | ecosystem: Environmental > Aquatic > Thermal springs > Hot (42-90C) | place: USA: Wyoming... | reverse complement strand
GGACAGAGGGACATACTCCTATGGAGGCTTAATAGCCTATAAAAAATGGAGTCCCTGTCCCTTTTTATTTTATAAAACAGATAAAGTCTCATTAAGAGACATTTTACACTAAATTTATTGCAGGAGGAAAAATGTTTTTTAATAAAGTTTTAGGGATGTTTTCAAATGATCTTGCTATAGACCTCGGTACGGCAAATACACTTGTTTATGTCAAAGGTAAAGGCATAGTATGTAATGAACCTTCTGTAGTTGTAATTAGAAGAGATGATAAAAAGCCTATAGCAGTTGGTGCTGAAGCAAAGAAGATGCTTGGCAAGACGCCTGCTAATATTGTTGCGATTAGGCCAATGAAAGACGGTGTAATAGCTGATTTTGATGCTACAGGAGAGATGTTGAAATATTTTATAACAAAGGTTCATAACAGAAGGAGTTTTGTCTCACCACGTGTGATTATAGGTGTTCCATCTGGCATAACACAAGTGGAGCAACGTGCTGTAAAAGATGCAGCACAGGTTTCAGGTGCGAGGGAAGTATATCTAATTGGCGAGCCCATGGCTGCAGCAATTGGAGTTGGCTTACCCGTTGGTGAACCATCGGGTAATATGATAGTTGATATTGGTGGTGGAACGACTGATGTGGCCGTTATATCACTTGATGGTGTTGTATTCAGCAAGGCTGTAAGAGTAGGTGGAGATAAAATGGATGAAGCGATTATGTCATTCATAAAGAAGAAATATAATCTCATGATAGGTGATATGACAGCTGAACAGATTAAGATAAATATAGGCTCTGCATATCCAATAGAAGGTAATGAAAAGAAGACATATGAGGTGAAGGGAAGAGATCTTATATCTGGGATACCAAAGACTATAACTATAAACGAAGATGAGGTAAGGGAAGCACTCATAGAACCAGTAAATATAATATTAAATACAATTAAAGTAATTCTCGAAAATACCCCTCCTGAATTAGCATCAGACATTGTAGATAAAGGAATCGTTCTTGCAGGTGGTGGTGCGTTATTAAGAGGTCTCGATTTATTGATAAGAGAAGAAACGGGGTTGCCTGTAATCGTTGCGGAAGATACTCTTACCGCAGTTGTAAGAGGTGTTGGTAAGATGCTTGATGAGATAGACCTTCTTAAGAGAATAGCCATAAACCTATAATGCCTTCTAAAAGGTTTTTTCTTTATCTTTTTATATTATTCAATATAGTAATTTTGACATACCAAAGTAGTAAAGGATTAAACTTTAATCTTGCGTTTTTGAATAATATTTTCTCTTCAATCTATAAGGCGAAGACCGCAGTAGTTGATTTCATCCATAGTCCGATCAGAAAGATTTATATTATTGAAAAAGAGAATGAGAGGTTGAAGACTGAAGTAGAAAGACTTTTGCAATTGGAACAAAAATATCTTGAAGCAATTCAAGAGAATAAAAGTTTAAAAGGACTTCTCTCGATAAAAGAAAAAGAGAGAAGGTATGTGACGTCTGCTCATGTTATAGGGAGGAATATGGGACAGTGGAACAATGTGTTGATCCTCGATAAAGGCTTATCTGATGGTGTTAGTAAGGATATGGTTGCTATAAATGAAAGAGGACTTGCGGGAAAGATAACAGAAGTTTATGGTTCATATTCTAATCTTTTACTTGTGACGGATATAAATTTTTCAGTCTCCGTGAGACTACAGGAAAGTAGGACAGAAGGAGTAGTATCAGGAACGGGTTTCAGAAAGTGTAAATTAAAATATATTCCGTCAGAGGTAGAAGTAAAAAATGGAGAGATTGTTGTTACATCAGGCTTGGATCGTCTTTTTCCACAAGGGATACCTGTTGGTTATGTCTCCAGAGTTAATAAGTATGTTGGGTTATTTCAGGACATAGATGTTGTCCCATTTGTAGATAATAGAAAGCTTGAATTCGTGGCTATTATAAAGCAATGAGACTGCTGAGATTTTTTGTTTGGTTATTCTCATTAATATTAGTTTTTGTGATACAAAGTAGTTTTACTATATATAATACTTCGCTTAATCTAACAGTACTTCTTGCATATTATGCTGGTATTAAAGGAAAAGAGATGATAGGGCTGTTTATTGGTGCTATGATCGGTTTTTTAGAAGATAACCTTTCAGGTTCATTAGTAGGTATAAATATGCTTAGTAAAGGTCTGATTGGTTATATGTCGGCGTTTGTTTACAACAGATTTTTCATCTGGACTCCTTTATTTGGGGTGGTTATTGTCATATTATTTACTTTGATAGATGGACTTTTGATATATACTTTAAATAGTGTATTTAGTAAAACCCCTGCTGATTTATCAGTAGCATTCGTAGTAATTATGGTTCAAGGAATGTTGAATGCTATTTTTGGTTATTTTATAAAGCCAGTCGATATGAAGATTTATAAATAAATATCTTGTTCATAAGTTTGATTTAATAGTTGTAAGATGAGAGATTATAAAAAGATTATATCGTTTATTTGTTATTTTGTATTATTATCATTTTTTGTTTTATATATAAGACTCTTTCAGATTCAGTTATTGAAGGGTAATGAATATCTTAAGCTCTCAGAATCAAACCGTTTGAGGGTAATTAATACGCCAGCACCGAGGGGTATAATATTCGATAGAAATGGTATCCCTCTTGTAAAAAATTCGCCATTTCTTTGTGCTTCTGTTATACCCGGGGAGTTTGATATGAACAAGATCACATCACTTGCAAGATTATTAAAGATTGAAACAAAAGAGATTTATAGAAGGCTAAGTGGGAAGGATATTAGTATGTTTTCTCCAGTGAAGTTGAAGGAAGGTCTTAGTTTAGAGGAGGTTTCTTACATAGAGGCAAGAAGATCGGATTTTCCAGGTCTCATAATCGAGGCAGAAGTCGGTAGAGAATATTTGTATGGTGACATTGGGGCTCATTTAATAGGTTATCTTGGCAAACCAACCATTGAACAACTGAAAAATGATTTGAATATTTCACCTGATATATTTATAGGACAATGGGGTGTTGAAAAAGTTTATGATAATTTATTAAGAGGAATTCCTGGGAAAAGGATAATAGAAGTAAATGCATTGGGTAGAGAGATTAGGCTACTTGAGGAGAGTTTACCAGTGAAAGGAAGAGATATTTTTTTAAGTATTGATATTGATGTTCAAAAGAAGATTGAGGAGATGTTGGTTGATAAAATGGGAGCAGTTGTGGCTATGAAACCTGATACTGGCGAAATATTGAGTCTTGTGAGCAGACCATCATTTGATCCAAATTTGTTTACAAAGGGTTTAACATATAAGAGCTGGTTAAATATTATAAATGATAAGAGAAGGCCATTGCTTAATAGGGCAATACAGAGCCAGTATCCACCAGGATCGACGTTTAAGATAGTGACGGCGATAGCCGGGCTTGAAGAAGGTGCGATAAATCCTAATATTAAGGTAGAATGTAAAGGCGGTATAAATTATGGGAAGTGGCGTTTTGGGTGCTGGCAAAAAAATGGACATGGTATTTTATCATTACATAGAGCCATAGTTGAATCTTGCGATGTTTATTTTTACGAAGTGGGTAAAAGACTTGGAATTGATAAAATTCATGATTATGCATTAAGGCTTGGTCTTGGTGAAAAGACAGGGATAGAACTTCCCGGTGAGAGAGCTGGTTTGATACCTAATACAAAATGGAAGATGGAAAAGAGAAAGAGTCCATGGTATCTTGGTGAAACATTCAATTCTGCAATTGGTCAGGGTTATGTAGCTGTGACACCTTTACAGATGGCTGTTCTGATGAGCGCTGTTTCGAACGGTGGTTATTTATATAAACCAACAATAATTAAGAGTGAAAAGCCTACCATTTTGAAGAAGATTGATTTAAAAACAGAGACGATTGATTGTATAAGAAGAGGGTTGTATGGGGTGGTAAATGAAGGTGGCGGAACTGGATGGGCTGCAAGGTCAGATATTGTTAAGATAGCTGGAAAGACAGGAACGGCTCAAGTAATTTCAAAAAAGGATGCTTCAACTTATTATAGTGGTTCTTTCAAAGATCACGCATGGTTTGTCGCATTTGCTCCCGTAGAAAATCCAGAGATGGCTATCTCTGTGATAGTTGAGCATGGTGGCCATGGTGGAGGTGCGGCGGCACCAATTGCGAAGAGGGCAATAGAGACCTATTTTACAAAAAAGAAACAAAAAAGGAATGAATAGAAGAGTTGGATATTGTAATTGCAACAAGAAATAAGAAGAAGATTGAAGAGGTTAGACGTTTGTTGTCAGGCTTGAATATAAATATAGTAACCATTGATAACTACGGAAATATGCCTGAGATTATAGAGGATGGAAATACCTTTGAGGAGAATGCATTAAAAAAGGCAAGAGCGATAGCGAAAATAACAAAGAAACCTGCACTTGCAGATGATTCAGGGCTTCAAGTTGATGCCCTTGGTGGTGCTCCTGGGATTTATTCGGCAAGGTACGCTGGGGAAGATTCGGATGATAGAAAAAATATTGAAAAACTTTTAAAAGAGATGAAAGGTATTAAAGACAGGAGGGCAAGATTTGTATGCATTATTGCATTTGCCTTGCCAGATGGGAGCTACTATTTATTTAAAGGGGTTACAGAAGGTACAATTGGAGAAGTTCCTAAAGGTGAAAAGGGATTTGGTTATGACCCTATCTTTTATCCTGATGGGTATGATAAGACATTTGCAGAAATGGAGCCAGAACAAAAGGATTTTTTGAGTCATAGGGGTAAGGCTTTAAGGAAATTTAAAGAATTCATAAAAGAAAATATGAGAAAATTTTAATTTTTAAATGATTATATAATTATAATTTTAGTGATAAATATTTTTTATTAAATTATCAAAAATATGAATTTGACTAAATCTATTTTTAATAATATAGTTATATGTCTTTCTTAAGAGTTTATTATAACGTAACTACTTTATTTTTTATATTATTTTTTATAATTTCTTTGTTTTTGTTTTAGAAAAGCAGTTTTCAGATAGCTATTATAGCTGGAAATTTTATTTATGGGGGTAACACTTATGAGGATTGTTTTACTTGGAGCACCAGGGGCTGGTAAAGGGACGCAGGCAAAGATGTTAATCGAAAAATATAAGATTCCTCAGATATCGACAGGGGATATTCTGAGGGCAGCTGTTGCTGCTGGCACACCGCTTGGAAAAGAGGCAAAGGCAATAATGGAAAGGGGTGAACTTGTTCCTGATAAGATTGTTCTTGGCCTCGTTGAGGAGAGACTTAAACAGGATGATTGTAAGAATGGTTTCATACTTGATGGTTTTCCAAGGAATACAGCACAGGCTGAGGCATTAGATAAACTACTCAATGATTTAAAAATGCCGTTAGATTCTGCATTGAGTGTTGATGTCCCAAAAGAAGATTTAATGAAAAGGCTTACAGGCAGAAGAACATGTAAGAATTGTCAACAAATGTACAATATTTACTATTCTCCACCAAAGAAAGAAGGTGTGTGCGATAAGTGTGGTGGTGAACTTTTCCAGAGGGACGATGATAAGGAAGAAACAATCAGAAAAAGGCTTGATGTTTACGAAGCGCAGACAGCGCCTCTTATAGATTATTACAAGAAAAAAGGTATTCTTAAGAGCGTTTCGGGCGTTGGTGATATAAAAGATATATTCAATAAAGTTTGTGCTATCTTAGAAGGAAAATAGATAGGTATAAAATTTAATTTAAGGAGGAAAGAACTATGGAAATGATTGGTCATGGTGGGAAAGAAATTGTTGAACGGGTAATGCCTAAGGATGCAGCTATCAAGAGACTTAAAGAACTAAGAGCTGCTAAAGTAAAGGAACTCGATGTCCGTCTGCAGATTGCTACAGAGGTAATCGACATTGCATATGGTTTCTTCAGCCCCCTTGAGGGGTTTATGACAAAGGCAGATGTGGAAGCAGTATGCAATAATATGACCCTTGCAGATGGTGAGACGGTATGGAGTATCCCAATAGTCTTTGATATCTCGGAAGAAGAGTTGCAAAAGACTGGTATTAAGCAATACGATGAAGTGCTCCTGACTTATCAGGGTAATCCTCTTGCTATCTTTGATGTTACTGATATATTCACATACGATAAGAAAGAGATGGCAATGAAGGTATACGGTACAACAGAGGATAAACATCCCGGTGTTAAAAGGACTTATCAATATAAGGATAAGTTTCTTGGTGGTAAGATAACCCTTCTAAACCCTCCAAAGATAAACCCACCTTTTACAGAATTCTGGCTTACACCAAGACAGATGAGGGAAAGGTTTAAGGAAAAGGGTTGGGTCAGGATTGTCAATCACCAAACAAGAAATGTTCCACATACTGGACACGAATGGCTTTGTAAAGGTGCATGGCTTCAAACATATGGTGAGTTAACCATTGAAAAGCCGATAGTAGGAGTTCTTGTTAATGCAATAATAGGAGAGAAGAGAGTAGGTGACTATATTGATGAGGCAATAATATTAACGCACGACATGCTTAGAAAGGCAGGTTACTTTGGTGAGCATAATCATATGACGACTTGTACATTATGGGATATGAGATATGCTGGTCCTAAAGAGGCTATATTCCATGCAGCATTGAGAACAAATTTGGGTTGTACACACCATATGTTTGGTAGAGACCATGCAGGCGTTGGTACTTACTATGGACCATATGATGCTCACCACCTGTTAGAGTCAGTTAAGCATAAATTAAGAATAACACCAACATATTCTATGAACTGGCTATATTGCCCGCATTGTGGTGAGATAACAAATGAGGGTATATGTGACCACAAGAAAGAATGGCAGAAGTTTAGTGGTACGGTTGTTAGAAGCATCATAATAGATGGTGTTAAACCGCCGAGGCTTATATATAGACCAGAAGTGTTTGATGTTATAATGGAGACTGCAGAAAAATATGGTTTTGGTTCTGCGTTTGTGACAGAGGAGTATCTCAAGAGAAGAACACCAGTATTTACAATAGAACCCTTAGAATAGGAGGAAGAAATGGCTGAAACATATCCAATCAATATATGGATTAATGAAGAAAGATTTGAGAAGCTTCAAAAAGCAGGTCTTGAAGGCTTAACACAGGAGATGTTAGCAGGGCTTAAGGTTTTGCGCGTTCCGACAAATGAGCAGCAGAGGGATAAGATCTTAAAATTATTCCCAATGGCGAAATATGATAGTGCTACGACTAAAAGTATTGAGTTGTTACCTAAGGCTGTTAAGGATCAAATTTTTGATATGATAGTCAGCAAAAGGACTATCGATGTAATCGATGATTTTATTAAGTCTGTTGAGAAATAGTTTCAGGAAAGGAGGTGGAAGGAGTATAACCTTATAATTTTTATCTTTATTAAAAACATTTAATAAAAGAGGAGGTGTATTTATGCCAAGTTATGTAATTACTGAGAAATGTGATGGTTGCAAGGCACAAGATAAGACAGCTTGTCAGTATATTTGTCCCCATGATTTAATGACTTTAGACAGAGAAAAGATGAAGGCTTATAATCAAGAGCCTGAGCAGTGTTGGGAATGTTATAACTGTGTTAAGATCTGCCCGCAACAGGCTATTGAGGTTAGGGGTTATTCCGATTTCGTTCCACTTGGAGCAAGCACTATTCCAATGAGAGGTAGTGATTCAATAATGTGGACGATAAAATTCAGGAATGGTTTGACAAAGAGATTTAAATTCCCGATTAGGACAACTGCTGAAGGTTCAGTTGATCCATATGCAGGCAAACCAGAGCCAGATTATTCAAAAATTAAAGAACCTGGATTCTTCACAGGTCCAGCAAGAAAAGAATAAATTTAAGGAGGTGATTATATAATGGAAAAAGAGACGTGTACATTTTCATATTGTGCAAGGCCTGAGGTTACAGAAGTAGATTGCGACCTTCTTATTATTGGTGGTGGAATGGCTGGTTGTGGTGCAGCATTTGAGGGTTGCAGATGGGCTAACCCAAAGAAGCTTAAGGTTGTTATGGTAGATAAGGCAGCTACTGATAGAAGTGGCGCTGTCGCAATGGGTCTTTCAGCTATTAATACATACATTGGTGAGAATAAGGTTGTTGATTATGTTAAGTATGTTAGAAACGACCTTATGGGAATCATAAGAGAAGACCTTGTATATGATCTTGGAAGGCATGTCGACGATTCAGTCCATCATTTTGAAGAATGGGGTCTTCCAATATGGAAGAAAGGCGATGATGGTTTTTCAATGGATGGTCATCAGGCAAGGGAAGCAGGGAAACCCATGCTGAAAGATGGTGGTGTGCCTTGTAGGTCTGGTAAATGGCAGATAATGATAAATGGCGAATCATATAAGGTTGTTGTAGCTGAAGCCGCTAAAAAGGCTCTTCAGACAAATAGAGAAGCAACAGGCATGGCTCAAAACCATTTTGAAAGGGTATTTATTGTAAAACCCGTTATGGATAAGAATGATCCCAAGAGGGTTGCAGCAGCTGCAGGGTTTAGCGTAAGAGAGAATAAGATTTACTTATTCAAGGCAAAAGCCATGATTGTTGCATCCGGTGGAACAGTTAATGCTTTTAGACCAAGGTCAACTGGTGAAGGTATGGGTAGAACTTGGTATCCAGTTTTCAATGGTGGTTCTGGATATGCATTTGGAATGCTTGCAGGTGCAGAGATGACACTGATGGAAAACAGATTCGTGCCTGCAAGATTTAAAGACGGTTATGGTCCTGTTGGAGCATGGTTCTTATTCTTTAAGGCAAAAGCTACAGATTCCCTTGGGAATGATTATTGTGCAGATAAGGAGTATTTTGAGGACGCGGTTCAGAGGTATGGTGATTATGCAAAGAATCTTGGTACTGCAATTAGGAACCACTTAATGATGAGAGCGATGAAGGATGGTAGAGGCCCGATAATTATGAATACCCATACTGCTATGGCTGAATTCTCAAAGGCGATTAAGGAGAAGTTAGGAGAAAAAGAAGGTGCAAAAAAGATTAAGCACCTCGAGGCAGAGGCATGGGAAGACTTCCTCGATATGGCTATTGGTCAAGCATCACTCTGGGCTGCAAATAATGTTGAACCTGATAAGGTTCCATCAGAGATTATGCCAACAGAGCCTTATCTCCTTGGTTCGCATGCTGGCTGCGCAGGATTCTGGGTAAGTGGTCCTGGTGATATACCTGGAACGCCTGCAGAGTGGTCATGGGGTTACAATAGGATGTCAACAGTACCAGGTTTATTTATGGCTGGTGACGTTGTTGGCGCATCCGGACATAAATTCTCATCAGGTTCACACGCGGAAGGAAGGCTTGCTGCAAAGGCGGCAATTGCTTATATCCTTGATAATCCAAATTATACTCCAACTCCGAACAAGAGTGCTGATGAGATTGCAGCAGAACTTTATTTACCATTCGAATTGTATGAAAAATATAAAACATATACAACAGACCCAGACGTAAACCCACACTATATAAGACCTAAATCAATACAGGCAAGACTCATGAAGCTCTCAGATGAGTATTTTGGTGGAGTTGCTACTTGGTATATGACATCAAAGACAATGCTCGAGGAAGGGCTAAAAAAGCTTGAACTCCTGAAAGAGGATTGTCAAAGGATGGCAGCAAAGGACCTTCACGAGCTTCTAAGATGCTGGGAGAATTATCACAGGGTACTTTCTGTTGAAGCACATGCACGTCATATACTATTTAGAGAAGAATCAAGGTATCCAGGTTATTATTATAGGGGTGATTTTAACTTTATCGATGACAAGAATTGGAAGTGCTTCACAAATTCTGTGTATCATGCTGACACAAATACTTGGGAGTTCAAGAAAGTACCATACGTTCAGATATTCCAATAAAGGATAAAAGTGGGGAGGTTTAACCTCCCCACTTTTTTAATTTTAAGATATTGAGGATTTATAAGTCTTGTGCTATAATACTCCCCACTTATACGTAATAAGTTAAAAAGAGTTGTTTATGAGTGCTTTTTATAAACGACTCTTTGTGACTTATTGCCTTTAAGGAGGGTGATATGGCTGAAAATAAGAAAGTGTTGGTAATAGGGGGCGGTATGAGCGGGCTTACTGCTGCTATTGAAGTGGCAGAAGCAGGGTTTGAGGCTTATATCGTTGAGAAGAATCCTTATCTTGGTGGAAGGGTAACTCAGCTTAATAAGTATTTCTGGAAGTTGTGCCCGCCGAATTGTGGTCTCGAGATTCAATATAAGAGAATCAAGAACAATCCTAATGTGAAGTTCTACACCCTTGCAGAGGTTGAAAGTGTTAAAGGTGAGGAAGGGAATTTTGAAGTAACTATCAAATTAAACCCGAGATATGTTAATGATAAGTGTGTTGGATGTAATGCATGTGCAGAAGCTTGCCCTGTCTATCGTGATAATGATTTCAATTTTAATATGGATAAGACTAAAGCTGCATACTTACCTTCGAGTCAGGCTTTTCCTTTTTTGTATGTTATAGATAGAGCTTCGTGTCCGAAGGATTGCGCAAAGCCATGTCTTGAAGCATGTAAGTATAATGCGATTGACCTGGAGATGAAACCTCAAACGCTTAACCTTAATGTAGGTGCAATTGTTCTTGCAACGGGATGGAAGCCTTATGATATGAGCAAGTTAGATATTTTGGGAGCTGGCAAGATACAGAATGTTGTATCCAACATGATGTTAGAGAGGATGGCGTCTCCTGATGGACCAACTAATGGAAAGATTGTTCGGCCTTCAGATGGTAAAGAGGTTAAAAACATTGCTTTCGTTCAGTGTGCTGGTTCAAGGGATGAGAATCACTTAGCATACTGCTCTTATATATGTTGTCTTGCTACCTTGAAGCATGCGATGTATATAAGGGAGCAATATCCAGATGCAAAGATACAGATTTTTTATATAGATATTAGGACACCAGGCTTGTATGAACCAAGATTTTACTGGAAGATAAAAGATGACCCCAATGTTATATTTACTAAGGGTAAGGTTGCACAGATTGATGAAGAACCTGGTACAAAAAATGTCTCTTTAGTCGTTGAGGATGTTTTAAAAGGTGAGAAGATCAGGGCAACTTTTGATATGGTAGTCCTTGCAACTGGTATGGAGCTTTCTACTAAGAGTTCTAAGGTTGGTTTAGATATTCCTTATACGCCTGATGGGCTTGTAGATGATTCTGCCTTAAAAAAAGGAATATATGCAGTGGGGACATTGAAGAGCCCTGCTGATGTTGCACGTTCTGTGCAGGATGCTACGGGTGCTGCAATAAAATGCATCCAGAGCTTAAGTAGGAGGTAGGAATATGGAAAAGAAATATGGCGTATATATATGTAAAGGTTGTGGTATAGGAGGGTCAATAGATATAGAGAAACTTTCAAAGGCTGCCAAATCAGGTGTTATAAAAGAAGAACAAATTAAGACGCATGATGTTTTGTGTAGTCCAGATGGTCTTCAATTGATAAAAAATGATATTAAGAAAGATGGCGTTAATACAATAATTATTGCGGCTTGTTCACCACGGGTCAAGTATGAAGAATTCGATTTTCCAGGTTGCATAGTTGAGAGGGTAAATTTGAGAGAGTTTGTTGTTTGGACTCAACCACCAAATACACCAGAGACTCAGAGTATGGCTGAAGACTATTTGATTATGGGTTGTATTAAGGCTCAAAAAGGTGATTTGCCAGAGCCAGCGATACTTGAGAATTTGAGTAAAGATATTCTTGTTATTGGTGGCGGGATTACAGGGATGACCGCAGCACTTGAAGGGGCAAACGCAGGATATAAAGTCATACTTGTTGAGAAAGAGTCCCAGCTCGGTGGATTTGCAAATAAGTTGTACAAGAAGATTCCAACGAGAAATTTTACCGAGCCTGTTATCGTTGACACAGAGATTGATAAATTGATAAAAGAGGTTGAGAGCCATCCAAATATAAAGGTTTATAAATCTGCAAAGGTGGAGAAGACATCAGGCCAGCCAGGCCTTTTTGACGTGACTATTACATCAAATGGTAATTCAGAAGTTGTAAAGATTGGGGCAATTGTTATGGCAACAGGCTGGAAGCCATATGATGCATCTAAATTAGAATATCTTGGATATGGAAAATTTAAAAATGTTGTTACAAATATTGAATTAGAAGAGATTGCAAAAAAGAATAACGGTACTATTGTCAGGCCTTCAGATGGGAAAGAGGCAAAGAAGGTTGCATTCATACAGTGCGCTGGTCAAAGAGACCCTGAACATCTGACTTATTGTTCTTCTATGTGTTGTGCAACTTCTTTAAAACAGGCAAGATATGTAAGGCAAAATCCTGATGCAACTGCGATGATCTTTTATAAGGATATGAGAACCCCTGGAAGGCTTGAGATGTTTTATAGAGAAGCTCAAAACGAGCCTGGTATAATGTTAACAAAAGGTGATGTTAAGGGTGTAACTGAGGGTAGCAACGGGAATTTATACGTTGAGGTGGAAAACTCTTTACTCGGGGATAAGGTTAAGGTTGAGGCAGACCTTGTAGTTCTTGCAACGGGTATGGTTCCAACAACGAGAGCTCCTCAGGAATATCTTGATGGACTCGCGCAGGCATCAGTTAAAGGGGATGAGTCTAAAAAGGCATATTTGGAATCAACGCCGAAACCTGACTTTATTTTAAATCTTGATTATAGACAAGGTCCAGAGATTCCTTCACTTGAAGGGGCAGCTGGTTTTGCAGATTCTAATTTTATATGTTTTCAATACGAGACGAGGAGGACCGGCATATACGCCGCTGGGGCTGTAAGACAACCAATGAATATGACAGAGGCGCAGGAAGATGCTGCAGGCGCTGTATTTAAGGCAATACAATGTATAGACCATGTTGCAAAGGGAATGGCAGTACATCCAAGGGCGTGGGATTTAACATTCCCAGATCCTCAATTGATAAGATGTACTGCTTGTAAGAGGTGCACTGAGGAGTGTCCTTTTGGTGCAATAGACGAAGACGAAAAAGGCATCCCGTATTATAAAGTGAATAGATGTAGAAGATGCGGAACGTGTATGGGTGCATGTCCTGAAAGGATTGTATCCTTTAAGGATTATAGCGTTGATATAATTGGTTCTATGATTAAATCTATTGAAGTTCCTGAAGATGAATTCAGGATAGTAGCATTAGTTTGTGAGAATGATGCATATCCAGCACTTGATACACTTGCATTGCATCATAAGTCGATCGATCCAAGTGTTAGGTTTATACCGTTGAGGTGTCTTGGTGGGATGAACCTTGTGTGGATTGCAGATGCACTTTCAAAGGGTGTTGATGGGTTCCTACTGCTTGGTTGTAAGTTTGGGGAGAATTACCAGTGCCACTTTGTAAAAGGTAGTGAGTTAGCAAACTACAGATTTAGTAAGGTTGGTGAGACGCTTGATAGGTTGCAACTTGAGGCTGAAAGGGTTACAATGATGCAGGTCGCTATCGATGAGTATGATAAATTACCTGATATGATTAATTCTTTTGTAGAAAGGGTAAAAGAAATAGGACCTAATCCATTCAAGGAATTTTAGAATAGGATTGGAGGATAAATTATGGCAGAAGAAAAAGTTACAACATCAGAAATTAGCAGTGCACCAATTGTTTCTCCTGATTTGAATTTTGTAAATGAGGTAATTAAGGGAGGAGGTGAGTCATTAAAGAAGTGTTATCAATGTGCTACATGTACAGTCGTTTGTAATATGACGCCAGATAATAAGCCATTTCCGAGAAAAGAGATGATTTATGCACAGTGGGGATTAAAAGAAAAACTTTTTCCTAATCCTGATATCTGGCTATGTCATCAATGTAGCGACTGCACTGCCTATTGTCCGAGAGGGGCGAAGCCTGGAGAGGTTTTAAATGCAATTAGGAAATTGTCTATTGAAAATTATTCAGTTCCTAAGTTCCTCGCTAAGGCTGTTGGAAGCCCATCTTATCTTGTCTTGCTCTTTGCTATTCCTATTGTAATTTTCTTGCTAATACTTGTATCGATAGGTCATATTGATCCAACTAATATTCCGAGAAATGAAGCAGGTCAGATGTCATATGCTAAATTTTTACCATCGATTTATATAGACTCTGTGTTTTTGCCTGTTGCAGCATTTGCAGTAATTGTTTTCGTTATAGGTATTTCAAGATACTGGAAAGCAATGGCTGAGGCAGCTGGGCCATTAGCACCAAAAGGGAGCATGGTCGATAATATTGTTTCTACAATAACTGAGATCCTATCACATAAGAGATTTGAAAAGTGTAATGTAACAAAAGATAGAAAATTAGCACATATGTTAGTTCTTTATAGTTTTATTGGACTTGCTATAACTACTGCTTGGGCTGTTGTATATCTGTACGGTCCTAAAGTTATGAAATTACTTGGTCTACATCCATTTAGCTGGATGCTTGGTGAGTCTCCATATCCATTGACAGACCCAGTAAAGATACTCGCAAACTTGAGTGCCCTTGGTTTATTAATAGGTATTAGCCTTGTTATAAGAAATAGGATTAAGAATAAGGAAAAGGCTGGTTATGGTGGATATTATGACTGGCTTTTTATATATATCGTATTTACTATAATGGCAACGGGTATCCTTTCAGAATTGTTGAGGCTTGCAGATATTGCCGTTCTTGGTTATATCGTTTATTTTATACATCTTGTTGTTGTTTTCTTCTTGTTTGCATATGCACCATTTTCAAAAATGGCGCATATGGTATATAGAGCAACAGCTATGGTTTTTGCTAAATCTATAGGAAGAGATATAAAATAGGGATGCATTTTACGAGTGATAAGTTTATTTTTGAGGAGGGAGGTGAAAAGTAAGAAAAATATATACTTTCACTTACAACTCTAAAATTTAAAAAGGAGGGATAGAAATCATGAATGAAGTAATCTATTTTGCTATTATCTGTGGTGTGGCGAGTGTTATTTACGCGCTATTTACCACTGCATGGGTTCTAAAGCAACCTACTGGTACGGAGAGAATGATGTTCATCTCGAACGCAGTTCGTGAAGGTGCTCAGGCTTTTCTAAGACGTGAATATACCACGGTTGCTTTTGTTGGAGTGATAATCCTGATAATTCTTGCTATTACATTAGGTGTATGGACAGCTGCCGGGTTCTTCCTTGGTACTTTTGGTTCTGCTGCTGCAGGTTATATCGGCATGATGGTTACAGTTAGGTCAAATGTTAGAACGGCTCAGGCTGCTCATGGTGGTTTGAATAATGCTTTAAAATTGGCTTTTAAAGGTGGTTCAGTTACAGGACTGATGGTTGTTGGGCTTGGACTTTTGAGTATTTCAATCTTTTATTTGGTGGTAAGGTCAGCTGAGGCAGATATTGATAAAGCTTTTCATGCACTTGTAGGTCTTGGTTTTGGATGTTCATTAATGAGTGTCTTTGCCCGTATCGCTGGTGGAATTTATACTAAGGCTGCTGACGTTGGTGCAGACCTTGTTGGTAAGGTGGAGGCAGGTATCCCCGAGGATGATCCAAGAAATCCTGCTGTTATCGCAGATAATGTTGGAGACAACGTTGGTGACTGCGCAGGGATGGCAGCAGACCTCTATGAGACATATGTTGTTACAGTTGTTGCAGCTATGCTCCTTGCAAAGACTGTTTTTGGACCTGATAGCCCGTGGATTTTGTTCCCACTTATAATTGGTGGTATATCTATAATAGCATCCATAATTGGAACGTTCTTTGTAAGGCTTGGGAAAAGCCAGTACATAATGGGTGCATTGTATAAAGGTCTTGCAGCATCAGGTATACTTGCTGCTATTGCATTTTATTTTGCATCTCAATGGTTTCTAAGTCAGCCAAATGTTGAGCAAGCATTTACGGCGGTTGGTGTATTTACGACTGCAGTTATTGGTCTTATATTAACAGCCCTTATCGTTATGATTACAGAGTATTTTACGTCGAAGAGCTTCAATCCTGTTAAACATATTGCAGCAGCGAGTCAGACAGGGCATGCTACAAATATAATTGCTGGTCTTGCAGTTAGCATGAAGTCAACTGGACCAGTGGCTATTGTTATATCAGGTGCAATACTTTGGGCATATTGGCTTGGTGGTGGTTTCAGTGGTAATCCAAGCGGTGGCCTTTTTGCAATTGCTTTGTCAGCGGTCTCAATGCTCTCAATGACAGGTATCGTTGTTGCTATTGACTCTTATGGTCCAATTACTGATAACGCTGGTGGTATTGCAGAGATGGCTGAATTGCCAAAAGAGATTCGTGAGATTACAGACCCACTTGACGCAGTAGGAAATACAACAAAGGCAGTTACAAAGGGTTATGCTATTGGTTCTGCAGGTCTTGCAGCGCTTGTCCTTTTTGCTGAATACTCAAGGTCATTTGGAGAATCAATATCGTTTGAGCTTGCAAATCCAAAGGTTCTCGTTGGATTATTTATTGGTGGACTATTGCCATTCTTATTTGGCTCTTTGCTTATGGAAGCAGTTGGTAAAGCTGCTGGGGGAGTTGTTGAAGAAGTTAGGAGGCAGTTCAGGACGATACCTGGAATTATGGAAGGTAAGGCAAAACCTGAGTATGGAACGTGCGTTGATATTGTTACAAAAGGTGCAATTAAACAGATGATGGTTCCTGCATTGATACCAGTATTTGCCCCAATAATTGTTGGTTTCTTGATTGGTAAAGAAGCTCTTGGTGGTGTTTTGATTGGAAGTATTGTTACTGGTCTATTCCAGGCAATTGCTATGACAAGTGGTGGTGGAGCTTGGGATAATGCCAAGAAATATATTGAGGATGGAGCATATGGAGGAAAGAAATCCGATGCACATAAGGCTGCTGTCACTGGTGATACTGTAGGTGACCCTTATAAGGATACAGCTGGTCCTGCAATTAACCCTATGATAAAGGTCGTTAATATTGTTGCATTGTTGATTGTTCCTTTCATTAAATAAAACTATATCGTTGTTTGAAAGGGGTGCAGTTATGAGAATGACTGCACCCTATATTTTTTATTGGGGAGTATGAAAAGTGGAGTTTTAGTAAGACCATGTTAATCGAAATCTAAATATTTTTAATACTAAGGGAAAAAAATAAGTTGTGTATGAAAAAAGGGATTTTGGATTAGAGGTTTAGATATTAGAAAGGGGACAATTTTTTAATTTTTTATGTTAATATAAAAAATGTTTTCAAGTAGTTCTTCCTTATTAATTCTTATTATAGGATTTTGTCTTGGTGTAATTTTTATATATTTTGTGACGCGTTTAAAGACAGCAAAGGCATTTAAGATTGATAGCGAAACACTTTTAGTGAAGTTTCCTATTATTGGTTATGCAGAGATAAAAGAGCCTTTAGGATATTCTGGACTTTTTATAAAAGAGGTTAGTTCTAACTTAGAAAAAATAGAAATGATAAATAGATATATTGACTTTAATGTCGTATTAAATTATGCAAATAGATATAATATTGAGTATATTGGTTTTGAAGGTGATTTGGACGGAAAGTGGAGTGAAGGAAAACTTGCCTTTAATACCTTATCAAAGAGTCCTAACGGTGGTTACAATATACACCTTAATCCTAATCTTGATAGGAAGGTTGTTAGTGATAGACTGAGTAAACAATTAGGATTCGAGATTAAACCAGATGAGCTATATACCTTCTTATTTCTCCACGAGGTTGGACATACTAAAAAATCTGGTAATGAGTGCTATATAACTGCGATGGTTAACCATTCTCTTTCTGGGGGAAGGAGGGCGGTAAGAAGAAGGCGTGCATTATCGGAATTATATAAGAGGACTGAGAGATATGCTGATGATTTTGCAATGAGAGAATTAATTAAATTGAAGAAAGGAATGAATTAATATGCCAATACCGAGTATGAAAAATGTTGAACCAGTAAAGATTACGCTTAATACAAGATTTAAATTTGAATGCCATAAGGGGGTTAAATGTTTTACAAAATGCTGTAGTAATATCGATATCATGTTAACACCATATGATATTATCAGGATGAAGAAAAGGCTTAACATGTTATCGAGCGAATTTCTTATAAAATACACTTATATATCGATAGATGAAAAGACCTCTCATCCATTTGTAATGTTAAAGATGCTGAATGATGATAATAAGAGTTGTCCTTTTGTAACACCAGATGGTTGTACTATATATAGTGATAGGCCTGCTAATTGTCGATATTATCCTATTGGTCAAGCATCTTTGAGGAAAGGTGGAGAGCATGGTCCCGAACATGAGGAGTTTTATTTTTTCATAAAAGAACCTCATTGCCTTGGATATTTAGAGCATAAAGATTGGAGCGTTGAGAGTTGGAGAATAGATCAAGGTGTGGATATCTATGATGATATGAACAGGGAATGGAAAGAGATTCAATTAAGACGGAATTTACCTGGTAAGACACTCGACCCGAATAAACAGACACAATTCTATATGGCAAGTTATGATGTTGATGGTTTTAGAAGATTTGTATTTGAGAGTAAATTTCTTGATGTATTCGATGTTAGAGATGACGAGATTGAAGATTTAAAAAATGATGATATTGCACTTATGAAGTTTGGTTTCAAATATATAAAATATATACTCATGTTAGAGGAGACTTTAAAGATTAGGCCGCATTATATTAAAGGGAAAGCTCTTTAATGGTCGCGCAATATCTATACTCTTCCATTCTTTAGGTTAATATAGGTTATAATTCTTTGTGAATCTTTATCTTATAGATGGCAATTCATATATCTATCGTGCATATTTTGCAATAAGGGGCTTAACGAATTCAAAGGGCTTACCCACAAATGCAATATTCGGTTTTACTAATATGCTACTTAAGATTATCAGAGAAAAAAATCCAGATGGAGTGATTATATCTTTTGATTCTCCTGTGCCTACAAAAAGGCATGCCGTATTTAAGGAATATAAGGCTCAAAGACCTGATATGCCATATGACCTTATTGAGCAGATACCATATATAAAGAATATTATTGAAGCCTTTCGTATTCCAATGTTTGAAGTTCAGGGATATGAAGCAGATGATGTACTTGCGAGTATTGCAAAGAAGGCATCTAAACATGGTGTAAATGTTTTTATTGTGACTGCTGATAAAGATATGCTCCAGATAGTAGGAGACAATATAAAAATCTACGATCCTATGAAAGATATGATACTTGATGAAAAATATGTTGAAGATAGGTATGGTGTAAAACCCGAGCTGATACCTGATTTCATGGCGCTTGCTGGCGATGTTGTTGATAATATCCCAGGGGTTAAGGGTATCGGAGATAAGACAGCGAGAGAACTTCTTAAACAGTTTGTAACTTTAGACAATCTTATTAGCAATGTTGACAAGATTAAAAAGGATAAACTAAGAAATCTAATATTAATGAATTTGGATAACATCAGAATAAGCAAATTATTGTCAACACTTGATATATCTGTTCCTATTGAAATAAATATAGAAGAATTGAGGTTAAAAGAACCCGATTGGCAGAGGCTTTTTGAGTTATTTACGAAGTTAGAATTCTCAAGCCTTTTGAAATATATACCTCCATCAAAACACGAATTTAAGGATTATGAGGTAGTATTATCTGTAAATAGAATAAAAGAGATATTGTCGGATATTCGAGAGGAGGTATCTTTTGATATCTGTTATTCAGAAGAGAATAATTTTGATTCTGATTTATTAGGGGTAGCATTTTGTTATGATGGTATCAAGTCTTATTATGTACCAGTGAAGGAGTTTTCGGATTTATCTTATGGGATTACTAAAGATCAATTATCAGTTATGGTATCTGAATTGTTATCTAATGATGAGATTGATAAGATTGGGTACGATATTAAATCTCTTCTTTTACCACTCAAACAAGACCAAAGCCCTTTCTCATTTTCTGGTAAGTTTTATGATGTGATGATTGCATCTTATTTATTAAACCCCAATAAAACTACTCATAAGCTTGAAGAGATTTCGCTTGATTTCTTGTCGTATAGGCAGATGACAAAAATGGATATCTTTGGGAAAGGTAAATCTGTAAGAGAAGTATCTGTTGATGATATTGCAAGGTACCATTGTGAGAGAGCAGTGGTTACTTATAGGTTGAAGGGTGTGCTTTATAAGCTTCTTAAGGAAGAGGAGCTTGAAGATGTGTATTTTAAGATAGAAATGCCGCTGATTTTTGTTCTTACCGATATGGAGTTAACAGGAGTAAAGATAGATATAGAAAAGTTAGAAGAGATATCTAAGGAGATAGATAGAGAGCTTGATGCTATAAAAAGTAGGATTTACTTTATGGCTGGAGAAGAGTTTAACATTAATTCTCCAAAACAACTTGCTAAGATATTATTCGAGAATCTCGGGTTAAAACCTACTAAAAAGAAAAAGACAGGTTTTTCTACTGAGATGGGAGTGCTTGAAGAACTTGCTCTTATCCATGACATCCCTCGCGAGATATTAGATTATCGAACATTGAATAAACTTAAGACTACTTACATAGATGTTTTGCCGAAGCTTATTAACAATAAAACAGGCAGGATTCATACGTCTTTTAATCAGACTGTAACAGCAACCGGTAGATTAAGTAGTAGTGAGCCGAATTTACAGAATATACCAATTAAAGGAGTGTGGGGGAAAAGGATAAGGGAAGCATTTATTTGTGAAGAAGGTTTTTTTATACTTTCAGCCGATTATTCTCAGGTAGAATTAAGAATCCTTGCGCATATGAGTAAAGATGAAGGTTTAATTAAGGCTTTTATCAGTGGCTCTGATATTCATACGTTGACTGCAATGGAGTTATTTAATGTTAAGGAAGGCATGGTAACACAAGAGATGAGGAGGGTAGCAAAGAGTGTGAATTTTGGGATTATATATGGCATATCGCCATTTGGATTGTCAGAGACATTGGGTATTTCTTTGGAAGAAGCAAAAGATTATATTGAGAGATATTTTTTAACTCATAAAGGTGTTAAAAATTTTATAGAAGAGACACTGAATGATGCAAGAGAGAAAGGGTATGTAAGGACGTTTTTCGGTAGAAAACGCCCAATACCTGAGATTAAAAGTAAAGATTTAAATAAAAGGTTGCAAGGTGAAAGATATGCCGTTAACACCGTTATACAGGGGACGGCGGCGGACATTATTAAACTTGCAATGATAAAGATATGGAATAAGATGATTAGTTATGGGCTAAGGTCAAGAATGATTCTGCAGATACATGATGAATTGGTTTTTGAGGTGAAAGAAGAAGATGTGGATGTCATTAAAGATATTATAAAAATGGAGATGGAGGGAGTGGTCGAATTTTTAGTGCCATTAAGTGTCGAGATTAAATATGGTAAAAATTGGGCAGAGGCACATGCTTAGTGTAGCAAATTGTTGCAATGCAATTTTTGATGTTAGATGCTATTAAATAAATATTTGAATTATTTGAAAATATTATAAAGTTCTCGATTTTGAATGCATCAAATAATTGCAGAATAAATATAAGGTGTTCAAAAATATCTTTATATTTTAATGTGTTATATATTGGTATAGAATTTGTTAAAAATCTTAAGAGATTTTTTGATATAGATAGTTTCATTATTGCTTCTCTTCTTGCTCCCTTCCAAAGATGGGCCGCTTATTTAAAAGCGGCCTTTTTTTAATTTATTGTGAAATGGTAAAATTTATATCGTATTTATATTGTGCCGGTGTAGCTCAGTGGCAGAGCAGCTGATTCGTAATCAGCTGGTCGGGGGTTCAAATCCCCCCACCGGCTTTGATATTGACTTAACTACAAACAAGGAATATAAAATTAAATATGGCGATAAAAGATTATTTCCTTAACCTTTCCCTGAATAAGAAACTCACGGTTATAATGGTTTTCCTCAGTTTTATACTTATCATTATACTTCAATATTTATATGCCCAATCTGAAGAAGCCTTGCTTAATGAGCTTGAGAATCAAACAGCAGAACTTTCAAAGGCCATACAAGTAGGTGTTGAAGAGGTTACAAGTAGGGGTTATACAGATGAGATGAGATTACAAAATTACTTAAAGAAATTAAATGCAAAAGGGATTAAGGAGATATCTATAATTAGCAATACAGATGAGATAGTATCGAGCACTAATCCCCAGAAGATTGGACAGGATTTGAGTCCTACAAAGAAGGAGAGAATTATCAAGGCAGAACTTGGAGAGCCAGTCTCTAAGGAAGGAAAGGTTTACAACGTTATTCTGCCCGTTGTTGCAGGTAATGAACATTATGGTTATATTCATTTAAAGATTAATTCTGAAGATTTTTCAAAGATATTGAGAGCTAATGCTATAAAAAGAACTATAGCAACAACAGTAGTATTTGGCATAGGTATTGTCATTTCTCTCTTCCTTTCATGGATGTATACGAGGCCAATAAAGTCGGTTGTTGATGCTGTAAAAAGGGTAGCGGCAGGTGATCTATCTATAAATTTAAGGACTAACAGAAAGGATGAAGTTGGTGAGCTTACAAATAGTTTCAACTTCATGGTTGAGAGGTTAAGGGAGAGGAGTGCTATTGAGGAGAAGTTAAGAGAGGCAGAACATCTTTCTGGTATTGTTCAGCTCGCAAAAAGTGTAGCACATGAGATACGTAACCCATTGAATTTTATAAATCTCTCTATAGACCATATAAGGAATAAATATTTACCTCTAAATGAAAGGGATAGAAGAGATTTTGAAGATATGATTACAAGTATTAAGAATGAGATACAACGTTTAAACGGTCTTGTAGGAAATTTTCTTGATTATGGTAAATCCCTGAAATTGAGTGTACAAAAGACAAATCTTGTGTTGTTGATTCAAGATGTTATATCTCTTATTAGTGCGAGGGCTGAAAAGGAACATGTAAAGATATTTCCAAATATAGAAAGCTTACCAGAGGTTTGTGTTGATCCAGAGTTTATAAAAACATGTTTATTGAATGTGATATTGAACTCATTTCAGGCAATGCCAGATGGTGGGAATTTATTTATAAGTTCATATTCTATGGATGGCAAGGTTTTTATCACTATCGAAGATACGGGATTAGGAGTATCAAAGGAAAATATCCAAAAGATCTTCGATCCGTTTTTTTCAACGAAGAATGATGGACTTGGGTTGGGTCTTGCCATGACGAAAAGGATAATCGAAGAGCATGGTGGGAAGATAACCTTTGAAAGTGTCGAGGGTAAAGGTAGTAAAGTAACTTTGATTTTACCAGTGAAAAATGTCAATAGTATTGATTGTAGATGACGAAAAACTTCAAAGAGATATATTAAAGACAATCCTTGAGGAAGAAGGGTATGAGGCTTATACTGCTTCTTCTGGTGAAGAAGCTTTAAATATGGTAAAGGATGTTAGGCCGGATGTACTGCTTACGGATCTTAAGATGGATGGTATGGATGGGATTGAATTGATAGAGTCACTCCCCAAAAAACCTTTTGAGATTCCTGCCATTGTCATGACTGCTTATGGAACTATCTCTTCAGCAGTGGATGCAATTAAGAAAGGGGCATTCGATTATCTTACGAAACCACTTGAAAGAGACATTTTGTTGATTACTGTAAAAAGGGCTGCTGAGAAGTCAGAGTTATTGAAGGAGAATTTACGTCTCCAGGAGGAATTATTTAAAAAATTCAAGATGGATGGGATTGTTGGTTCTTCGAAAAAGATGCAAGAAGTGGTTGAGGTCGTAAAGAAGGTCTCAAATAGCAGCGTTACCGTCCTGATACTTGGAGAGAGTGGAACTGGTAAAGAACTTGTTGCACGCGCAATCCATTATAATAGTCCAAGAAGGGCAAGGCCTTTTACTGCAATAAATTGCGCAGCAATCCCTGAAAATCTTATAGAAAGTGAACTTTTTGGATATGAACAAGGTGCTTTTACGGGTGCTATTTCCAAAAGCATAGGACTTTTTGAATCTTCGAATGGTGGTACTATATTCCTTGACGAGATTGGTGACTTACCAATGAATACTCAATCAAAGATATTAAGGGTCTTGCAGGATAAAGAGATAAGAAGGCTTGGTGGTAGGGAGAACATAAAGGTGGATGTTAGGATAATAGCTGCTACTAATAAGAATCTCGAAAAGGAGATTTTAAATAAAAGATTTAGAGAAGACCTTTATTATAGGTTAAAGGTTATTACTATAGAGTTACCACCTTTAAGAGAGAGAAAAGAAGATATTCCTGAACTTGTTGATTTTTTTATAAGGAAATATAACATCGAGTTTGGTAAAAGGATAAAGGGTATTGAGGATAATGCGATTGAGGCATTAGTCCAATATCACTGGCCAGGTAATATTAGACAACTTGAATCTGTTATAGAAAGGGCAATTTTAATGTGTGAGTATGACTACATTTCGTTAAAAGATATTCAAGGGGAACTGAAGTTTTATCAGGATAAGAGCCTCTTCGATTTTGAATTACCTGATGAAGGAATCAACTTTGAGGAACTTGAGAAGAAACTGCTGAAAAAGGCTATGGATAAAGCAAATGGAGTTGCTACAAAAGCTGCAAGATTACTTGGGCTGAGCTACAAGGCATTTCTATATAGATGGGAGAAGTTTAATATAGATTCCTCAAAAGAGGAACATTCTCCTGAAAAGGGGAATGTCATTGGATAAATAATGTAAATATTAAAGCATCTTTCCTTTGGTATGACCTTTGCTTTAGTACCATGATGGCTAAGAAATAGTAATTTTGTTATGGAAGGAGGTGAAATTATATGAAGAAAGCATTGGCTCTTGTCGTGTCAATCTTATTTGTATTTTCTCTGGCGGGGTTTGCTTTTGCTGTTGAGAAGGCAGCAACACCTGCTCCTGCAGAGAAGAAAGCAGAGGCTGAGAAAGCCACTGAAGCTAAACCAGCTCCAGCAGCAAAGGTTAAGCAGATTACAGGTGAGGTTAAGGCTGTTGATACAAAGGCAAATACCCTTACAGTAAAAGGGAAAAGGGCTGAGGTCACAGTATCTTGTACTGATAAGACAAAGGTTATGATGGGTAAAGAGAAGAAGACCCTTGCTGATGTGAAGGTTGGTGACAAGGTGGTAGTAAAGTATACTGAGTCAGAGGGTAAGAACGTTGCAAAGAGTATTGCGATAAAACCGGCTGAGGAGACACCTAAGGCAGAGAAGAAGGCAGAACCAACAGAAAAACCAATGAAAAAATAGTCCAACGGAAGATAGGGGGTCAGGTCTTGAATCTTGAATTTTTAAAAATTCAAGATTCAAGACCTGACTCCCATATTTTTTTTGATTTGTTTTATAATATAGCGAAAAAAATTTATTTCTAATCATTTCTTTTTATTTATTGATTTTTATAATATTCTTCAGGAGGTTTTTTTGAGAAAGAAGATTTCAGTGGAGCTCGCTAAAAGGGTTAAGGATTTGCCCCCATATTTATTTGCTTCTATAGACAAGATGAAGCAAAGGTCGTTAGAAAAAGGTGTAGATGTTATTGATCTGAGTATTGGTGATCCAGATATGCCAACCCCATCGCATATTGTAAAGGCAATGCAAAAGGCTGTTGAAAACCCAGCAAATCACAGGTATCCTTCTTACGAGGGGATGCTTTCTTTTAGGGAAGCAGTTGCTGAATGGTATAAAAAACGTTTTAGGGTAAAGCTTAATCCATATGAAGAGGTATTATCTCTTATAGGTTCAAAAGAAGGTATTGGTCACATACCACTTGCTTTTATAAATCCAAATGATGTTGTCCTCGTCCCCTCTCCTGGTTATCCTGTTTATCCGACAGGAACATTATTCGCAGGTGGGAGAAGTTTTATAATGCCTTTGAGAGAAGAGAATGGATTTTTACCGGATTTTAAGTCAATTCCAGAAGATATATTTAAAAAGGCTAAGATGATGTTCATTAATTATCCTAATAATCCAACGAGCGTTGTTGCAAGTAAAGAGTTTTTTAAAAATGTCGTGAGATTAGCTTTAAGATACAACATAATTGTTTGTCACGATGCATCGTATACAGAGATTTATTATGAAAAGAGACCTTTGAGTTTTATGCAGATAGAAGGTGCAAAAAATGTTGGCATTGAATTCCATTCTTTATCAAAAACTTATAATATGACGGGTTGGAGAATAGGGTTTGCAGTTGGGAATAAGGATGTCCTTGCTGGTCTTGGTAAGATTAAAACAAATCTTGATTCTGGTGTTTTTCAAGCAATTCAAGAAGCTGGGGTCGTTGCTTTAAAGACAGACGATTCTATACTTTCTAATATTAGAGATACATATAAACAGAGAAGGGATGCACTATACAATGGTTTAAAGACATTGGGTATAAGTTGTAAAAAGCCAGATGCAACTTTTTACCTATGGGCTAAAGTTCCTAAACATTTTACTTCGATGAGTTTCGTTGAATATATTCTTGAAAAGGCAGGTGTTTTGGCAACGCCTGGCAATGGCTTTGGGGAACCTGGAGAAGGATATGTTAGGTTTGCGTTAACCGCATCCATTGAGAGAATTAAAGAAGCTGTTGAGAGGGTTAAAAGGATTTTATAAGGTTGTAATCAGTTTACTTTTTGAATTAATATAGTTTAAGTTAAAAATAAAAAATGCCTACAGTATACTTAGGGGTTGGATCTAATTTGGGGGAGAGACTTAAGAATTGTCTTGACGCTATTGACCTTCTAAATAGAAACAGTATCTTTATCAAGAAGAAGTCTTCTTTTTATGAGACGAGACCATGGGGAGTGATAAACCAGCCTAACTTCATCAATTTAGTGGTTGAAGCAGATACTCAACTCAGTCCCTTGAATTTGCTTGGTTTGATAAAAAAGATAGAGAAGGTTGTTGGCAGAAAGGAGACTTATAGATGGGGTCCACGTGTTATTGACCTTGATATCTTACTTTTTGATGACATTATTTTTGAAGATGAAAGATTAAAGATACCACATCCTTTGATGCATTTAAGAGAATTTGTTTTGAGGCCACTTTGTGAGATAGCGCCTGATGTAAGACATCCTATATTTAACATGAGAATCTGTGAACTTTTACGAAGGATAGAGAGATAAAGTGAATTTTTTAAACGTTGAATATTTATCTAATTTACAAACTCATTTGTCTTATCTAACGGGATATTATATGACTATTTTTAGTGAAAGAGGCAACTTGATAGTTCCTCCTTTCAATGAGAATAATCTACTTTTAAGTATAAAATCGTCCAAGATTGGCAGGGAAGAGTTTGAGAACTTTATAAAGATTAATATTGAGAAGGTAGCTGTTAGAAATGACATATTGATTGAAAAAGGGCCTGCAGGAGAGCACCATTTTTTTATTCCGATACATTTTAATAACCCTAATTTTATAGTTGTTGGTGGTGGAGTGTATTTATCTTTAAATGATTTTAATGAATTTTGCCGCAATGGTTATAAAAAGTATGGGTTAAGGTCGGAAGAAGTAAGTAGCTTAAATAAAGAGGAGATGGTATGTGGCTGCGAAAAGTTTTTAAATGTTGCGAGACATATACAATCTATATTTCATACAGTAATTAAGAGTTTCTGGATAAACTCAATTAATGAGAAGAGATACAAGGTATTAAAGACATTTTTGAATATCGTGTCTGATATTAAACCGGAAGAAGATTTGTCTGTGATTTACGATATTCTGTGTGATGTTATTGTGTTTTTCTATAATATTGATGGTTTGGTTTTATTTTCGAAGAAAGACGAGGAATTTGTTTCGAAAAAGGTTATAGGGAGAGATAAAAGAAGATTTGAATCTCTTTTGTTGTATCCAAAAGGTTTGTTATTAAATTTAGTTGAAAAGAAAAAGCCTATTTTAATTGATTCTTTAATAGATATCTTGCAACTTGGCTTGCCTGATTATATAACAACTGTTCATATATTCCCTATTTTAGTCCAGGACGATATAAAAGAATTGATTTGCATCTTTAACGCTGAATTTCATCAAGATGAAGTTGAGATAGTCTTTGAGTTGTGTAGAGCAGCTGGTTATATATTTAGTTTTTCTAAATTAAAAGAAAAACATGATTTGTGCTTGAGCGAAAAAGAGATTATTACGAAGGTCGTAGAAAGATTAATTCCATTAAAGGAGTTAGATAGATTATATGAGATGATAGTTGATACATCAACAGAGCTTGTAAATGCAGAGAAGGCTTCATTAATGGTCTCTGAAAATGGTTCGAGTCATTTATCAATAAAGGCAGCAAGAGGAATGAGTAGAAGGTTATTCAGTGAGGTTAAGATTGTTTCTGGAGAAGGTATAGCAGGTCAGGTTTATCAAAGGGGTGAACCAATTGTTGTAAGGAGTGAAGAAGATGAAAGGATGTATCCACTAAGTAAACGGACAAAATATAAAACGAGTTCTTTTGTTAGTCTTCCTTTAAAGGTTGGTGAGGATATTTTTGGTGTGTTGAATATTGCGGACAAGGTGGATGGGACTTCATTTTCTGAGAATGATGTTATTCTTTTGAATGCCTTTTCGATCTTTGCATCTCTTGCAATAGAACGAGCAAATTATTACAGTCTCGCAGGTCAGCTAAAAGAATTATCGATTACAGATTCTCTGACAGGTTTATTTAATAGGAGATATTTTGAGGAACGTCTTGTTGAGGAGATGAATCGTTCTTTGCGCCATGAACTTAAGTTTTCCTTAGCAATGATGGACATAGATGATTTTAAACAATTTAATGATGCTGAGGGTCATCTTATGGGAGATGAGATATTAAAGTATATTGCAAATGTGTCAAGAGAGTGTTTGAGGGTCAGCGATGTTATTTCACGCTTTGGTGGGGAAGAGTTCGCTATAATAATGCCGCAAACTGAGAAGGATGAAGCTTTTCTTGTTGCTGAAAGGATAAGGAAATCTATCAAGGAACAAATCCCGCAGATATGGAAAAAGTTTCCCAGAAAAAATATTACAATAACAATTGGTGTTTCTACATTCCCTGAAGATGGAGATAATAGAAGGGACCTGATAAGGAATGCAGACAGAGCACTTTATAGGGGGAAGATTGAGGGTAAGGATAGGACTATAGTTTTCGGTAAAGAGTAATCATGAATTTTTTGTAACGAATTCTCCGAAATTTTTTAATAATATAAGACCAACCTTCTGGCTTTTTTCTGGGTGGAATTGTGTAGCAATAATGTTATCTTTCCATATCATTGAGGTAAAGCTTATTCCATATTCTGTTATACCCGAGATTATGTTTTTATCTTCTGGACTGACATAATAAGAGTGCACGAAATAAAAAAAAGATTCATCATTTATCCCATCAAATATTGGGACATTTTTAACAAGTTTAACCGTGTTCCATCCCATATGTGGGACTTTAAGATTAGTTTGGAATCTTAAAACCTTTCCTTTAAAGACATTAAGTCCTTCATGTCTACCAAATTCTTCTGATTCAGTAAAAAGTATCTGCAAGCCAAGACATATACCGAGATATGGTTTACCTTTCTGTATTGATCGCAATATGGGTTGAAGAAGTGACAGTGATTCAAGATTCTTCATACAGTCTTTAAAGGCGCCAACACCTGGTAAAACTATAGCCTTGGCTTCATCGATATCTTTTGGTTTGTTTATTATATGTGCATTAATGCTGACTTTTAGGAAGCCTTTTTCAACACTTCTTAGATTACCCATACCATAGTCTATTATACCAATCATCATGTTATTATATCATTTTCAGAATTTATTTCAGATGGTTTGCTATCTTGTCTGTTTATTGTGAGTCATAGGGTGGGATATTGGAATAATACAAATTTCAGCCTTTAAAACTGAGTAGTCTAAAAGTAGTGATATGTTTTAAAATATAACTAAAACATAAAATCCACCAACGATAATATTTTTTTGCAAAATTGACAAAGTTTCAAATGGTATTTTAGATTAAACTATAAAGAAGGAGGATGAGTTGTTAAAATCAATAGAGGATATTAGTTCTACAAAGAAGAGATTTACTATCGAGATACCATCTGATGTTATAGAGCGTGAGATTGTGAATTCACTTGAAAGATTGAGATATAGTGTAAGAATTCCGGGCTTTAGGCCAGGTAAGGCACCTATGGGTCTCATCGAAAAGAGGTTTGGTAAAGATGTAGAAGCAGAGGTATTGGAGAAGCTTATAACAGAATATTATAAAATGGCAATTAGAGAGTCGGGGTTTAAACCAGTATCAATGCCAGAACTTGAGACCGAAGTTGATTTTAAAAGGAACAATCCATTGAACTTAACATTTACACTGGAGGTCTTACCTAAGATTGAGCAACTTAATTATGAGGATATTTCAGTAAAGGATATATCGGTTGATGTTAAGGATTCTGATATCGAGTCTGTCTTAGAAAGGTTACAACAACAAAGGGCTACATATGAGGTTGCGGATAAGCCAATCGAGATGGATGACCTTGTTGATTTTGAGTTTGTTGATTGTGAGATTGTTAATGGGGAAAATGAGCCTGTCTATAAAGAGATTATATCTAAATTAGGTAATGAGATATTTGACCCTGATTTTATGGAAGGTTTGATAGGCAAGAAGAAGGAAGATATTGTTGAGTTTGTGAAGAAATTTGATGAGCATTATGAAAGGAAAGAGATTGCTGGTAAAACATTTAATATAAAATTAAGAATACAAGAGGTAAAAAAGAAGGTTCTTCCTCAAATAGATGATGAGTTTGCGAAAGATCTCGGTTTTGATGACCTTAATGCATTGAAAGAGAGGTTAAAGGTTAATATATTAAAAGCGAAACAACAGGAGGTCAAGAAACTGCAGAAGGCGGAGATTGTAAATAAGCTTATAGAGAAAAATCCTCTTGATGTCCCTGAATCACTGCTGGAGAAAGAGTTTCAATCTTATATTGCTGAAGGTAGATTGAGTAGTGATGTTTTTGATGAAGAGATTGAGATATCCGAAGATGATAAATCAGCTGAAGTGAAAGATTCTGATTCTCTCGACGATAAACAAAGGCAGGTAGAGAGATTGGAAAGAAAGATTAAGGAGAAGGTAGCAAAAAGTTTAAAGGCTTCTATATTGATTAATTATATAGGAGAAAAGGAAGGTGTAATAGTATCTGATGATGATGTAAGACAAGGATTAGAGGGGATGGCTAAAAGACTTGATACTACGCCAGAAAGATTGATGAATCTTTATTCGCAAAAGGACGATCTAATGGAATCTTTGAGGCATTCAATTTATGAAGATAAGGTTCTTGACTTACTATTATCGAAATCAATAAAAGAGAAAGAGGTGAATGAGTGAGCGGGATAATACCTATTGTCATTGAACAGACGGGCAGATCAGAAAGGGCTTATGATATATATTCGCGTCTTTTAAAGGATAGGATTATATTTGTTGGGACTGTCATTGATGATTATATTGCTAACATTGTGATTGCTCAATTGTTGTTTCTCCAGACTGAAGACCCAGAAAAAGATATTCATCTTTATATCAATTCTCCAGGTGGAATCGTATCTTCTGGGCTTGCGATATATGATACGATGCAGTATGTTAAACCTGATATTGCTACGTATTGCATTGGTCAGGCTGCGAGTATGGGGGCATTATTACTTGCAGCTGGTACAAAAGGTAAAAGATATGCATTGCCTCATTCAAGGATAATGTTACATCAGCCTATGGGTGGTTTTCAGGGACAGGCGACTGATATTGAAATACATGCAAAGGAGATTTTGAGGATGAAAGATACATTAAATCAAATTCTTTCACACCACACTGGACAAAGCCTTGAGAAGATTCAGGCTGATACGGATAGAGATTTTTTTATGTCTGGTTATGAGGCAAAGGATTATGGGATTGTTGATGAGGTAATAAAAACTATAAAAGAGAATAAAAAAGATGGCTAAGAAAGATGAAAATTCTATAAAATGTTCGTTTTGTGGTAAGGGGCATGATGAAGTTAGAAAATTGATAGCTGGTCCAACGGTCTATATTTGCAATGAGTGTGTTGAGTTGTGTAATGAGATTATAGCCGATTCTTTACAAGAAGAGATTAAGACAACTGCATTACCGAAGTTGCCTACACCAAAAGAGATTCATCAATTTTTAAATGATTATGTGATTGGTCAAGAACGTGCAAAAAAGATTCTTTCAGTTGCTGTTCATAATCATTACAAGAGGATATATAGTCCTTTTGATTCTGATATCGAATTGCAGAAAAGTAATATTTTGTTGATTGGTCCGACAGGGACAGGTAAGACCCTTTTTGCACAAACTCTTGCAAAGATCCTTGAGGTTCCTTTTGCTATTGCTGATGCCACAACACTTACGGAAGCAGGTTATGTGGGAGAGGATGTCGAAAATATCATACTTAAGTTGATACAGGCTGCCGATTATGATATTGAGCGGGCTCAAAGAGGGATAGTATATATAGATGAGATTGATAAGATAAGTAGAAAATCTGATAGTCCTTCTATTACAAGGGACGTTTCGGGAGAGGGAGTACAACAGGCGTTGTTGAAACTAATTGAAGGTACTATTGCAAATATTCCACCACAAGGTGGTAGAAAACACCCTCAACAGGAATATATACAAGTAGATACGACTAATATACTTTTTATTTGTGGTGGAGCTTTCGTTGGGCTTGAGAATATTATTGAGCAGAGGATTGGGCAAAAGATAGTTGGTTTTACTATGGATTTAACAAGTAGGAAAGAAAGAAGGATTGGAGAAATAATAAGTCTTGTGGAGCCTGAAGATTTGATAAAGTATGGATTTATTCCTGAGTTTGTGGGACGTATGCCCGTGATTGCTTCACTCGATGAACTTGATGAAAAAGCACTTGTTAAGATACTTACAGAGCCTAAAAATGCTTTAATTAAACAATATCAAAAACTTTTAGCATTTGAGAACGTAAAATTAAAATTCACTGATGGTGCATTAACTGCGATAGCGAGAAAAGCGCTGCAAAGAAAGACAGGGGCGAGGGGATTAAGGTCAATACTCGAAGATATTATGCTTGATGTGATGTATGAGATCCCATCACAAAAAGGGATAAAAGATTGTATCATTAGTGAAGAGACCGTTAATAAGAAGGAAAAACCAATACTTATATTTGAAAAGCAGATTGAATCTGCATAGTGTTAAAAGTTTCCTTTTTTTATCAAGATGGATTTTGTAATGGTATTTTTGATTACCGACCTTAAATCTTTGTCTTCGATTTTAGATATGATATCTTCTATGAATGAGATCTCTTCTTTGCTTAATATAGATGGTTTATAGAGTTTCTTTTTTATTGAATCGGTCTTACTTTTACTATCTTCTTTTCTAAAAATTCTTCCAAACTTGAAGATTATATTTTTAACCCCATAAGGAGACAGTTTTTCAATGATACTATCTTTTAGAAAATTAATCTCATTCAACCAAATATGAGAGTCAACTATAATTAATAGTTCTCCATTTGTAAATTTATGTGGCTCCATATGTGAAGAAAGTGGCTCTTTGAATATCTTAACCCAATCTTTTTTTAATTTTTCGCAAATAATATTATCTGTAAGTCCGTATCCATCTAATACTTTACAAACTATTGTTCCAATTGGCTTCATTAAATATTAAATAGCTTTCTGTACTTTACCCGAGCGCAAACATCTTGTGCAAACGGTAAGTCTTTTTACGCCTGATTCTGTTTTGACCCTCATCCTTTGCAGATTGGGATATATAATCCTTCTTGTTTTGTTATTTGCATGGCTTACATTATGACCAAACACCTTTTTTTTACCGCAGAATGCACATACAGCCATAATACGATTACCTCCTTAGCATTGCAATTATTAAGATTATTATGATAACATGTTAAAAGTAATGTTACAAGTAATTTTGTAAATACTTAGTAGGGTGAATTGTTTATAAGATATGCGTGTATATGAACTTGCAAAAAGACTTGGTGTACCAAACAAGATAGTTCTGGTTGAGCTTGCCAATCTTGGTATCAGTGGTAAGAAACATTCTTCTGGTATTGAACCAGAATTGGCGGAAAGACTGGAAAGGATAATCCTTGAAAAGACTGGTAGAAAAATAGAAGACATCAAGCCACTCGAAGAGAAGGAAGAAGAAAAGCTTGGGAAAGAAGAAAAGGTTTTAGAAAAAGAAGTTGTAGAAGAAGTTGAAAGTAAAGAGAAAGAATTGGAAAAGGTTGAAAAGGAAGTGGTTGAAAAGGAAGTGGTAGAAAAGATTGAGCCGATAGTTGAAAAAAAGCTCGAAGTTTTAACAGATGAAGCTGTTGAGAAGAAGGAATCAGATAAAGTTAAACAGAAGATAGAAATTGCTAAAAAGGAAGAGCCTGTAGAGATAAAAGAAGAAATACGTAAAGATGTTGTGAAAGAGGTGCAGGATGTTGAGTTCAAGGATGAAGAGTTAAAGGAAATTCCTACAAAACAGTCTGATATACCTATTGTTATTGAAGATGAGATTGATCTTAATATACCGGATAGGTTTAAGAAGGAGATAGAGACTGAAAAGGTTGAGAAGTTCAAGATAAAACCTGGTTTACAAAGGGCATTTCAAAGCATAAGAAAGATCGAGCCAAAGAGGTGGCACGAACCAAAATCTTTTAAAAGAACTACAAGATTTAAACCCCTAACACAGGAGGAGAAGAAACCGCAGGTCCAACTGGTTATACCTCGTAAGAAGGTAATAAAACTCCAAGAAGGTACTACCGTTAAAGAGTTCGCCGAATTAATAAGTGTAAAACTTGCTGATATTATCAAGAAATTTATGGAACTGGGTTATATGCCGACTATAAATCAACCAGTTGATCCAGATGCTGCCTTGATTGTAGCTGAAAGTTTTGGTGTTAAGGTTGAATTAGCGACAATAGAAGAAGATGTGATTGAAGAGGTGCCTGATGATAAAGCTAAACTTGTTCCAAGGCCACCTGTAATAACAATAATGGGACATGTTGATCATGGAAAGACTTCTTTGCTTGATGCTATTAGAGAGACAAAGATTACCGAGACTGAAGCTGGAGGTATAACACAGCACATCGGTGCATATAAGGTGAATCTTAAAGGTAAAGAGATAACATTTCTCGATACACCTGGGCATGAGGCTTTTACATCTATGAGGGCAAGGGGTGCAAAGGTTACGGATATAGTAGTTTTGGTTGTTGCTGCGGATGATGGTGTTATGCCACAAACGGTAGAAGCTATTAATCACGCGAAGGCAGCTAATGTTCCAATCGTTGTAGCTATAAATAAGATTGATAAGCCTGAAGCTAATCCATCAAAGGTAAGGAATGAACTTGCAGAATATGGGATAATCCCTGAGGAATGGGGTGGTCAGAATATTTTTGTTGAGGTATCAGCGAAGAAGAAGATAGGTATCGAGAATCTACTCGAGATGATATTATTGCAAGCTGAGGTTATGGAGCTTAAGGCTAATCCTGATAAGCCAGCACGTGGAACTATAATAGAGGCTAAACTTGATAAAGGTAGAGGTCCTGTCGCTACTGTTTTAGTACAATCTGGGACTTTAAAGGTTGGTGATGCTTTTATAGCCGGAACTCATGCTGGGAAGGTGAGGGCACTTATCGATGATACTGGCAAGAGAGTTTTATCAGTGGGGCCTTCTACACCTGTTGAGGTTATTGGTTTTTCTGATGTGCCAACATCTGGAGATTTGTTCATAGTTGTTGAAGATGAGAAAAGAGCAAGACAGATAGCTCTTTCAAGGCAACAGAAGCAGAGGCTTGCTGAGATGGCAAGGGGAAGAAAACTTACCCTTGATGAAATCTATTCAAAGATAAAAGAAGGTGAGATAAAGGAGTTAAATATAATTATTAAGGGCGATGTCCAGGGTTCTGTTGAAGCGATAAAGGATGCCCTTGAAAATATATCACATCCAGAAGTAAAGGTTAAGGTTATCCATTCTTCGGTAGGCGGGATAACAGAATCCGATATAATGCTTGCCTCAGCATCGAGTGCAATAATTATAGGTTTTAATGTAAGGCCAGATCCTAAGGCTTCACAAGTAGCTGAAAAAGAAGGCGTTGATATAAGGCTATATAATATTATTTATGAAGCTATAGAAGATGTTAAGAAGGCACTCGAGGGTATGCTTGAGCCAACCCTTAAAGAGAAGGTACTTGGACGTGCAGAGGTGAGACAGACATTTCAAATATCGAAGATAGGAACGGTTGCAGGCTGTTACGTGCTGGATGGCATTATAAGCCGTGCATGTGATGGTATACGTGTTATAAGAGATAATATAGTGGTTTATGAGGGGAGGATAGGTTCTTTGAAGAGGTTTAAGGAGGATGTTAGAGAGGTTCAGGCTGGCTATGAGTGTGGGATTGTCATTGAGAATTTCAATGATATAAAGGTTGGAGATATCCTCGAAGATTATGTTATCGAGAAGATAGCAGCAAAATTAGAGAATAAATAGGCCATCATAAAATGACCTTTTAAAAAGGGGTAATCATGCTTCCATATAAACGTTCCCAGCGGGTGAGTGATTTGTTAAGGGAGGAGATTGCTGAGATAATTGCTTTCAGATTGAAAGATCCAAGGATTGGTTTTGTGACGGTAACAGGGGTTGATGTAACAGAAGATATAAGAATGGCATTTGTTTATGTTAGTGTTTTAAATGATGAAGAAAAGAAGATGACTATTGATATACTTAATTCAGCCAAGAGTTTTGTTAGGAATGAATTATCGAAGAGGTTGAGATTAAAGACTATACCTACAATTGAGTTTAGATTAGATGTATCTATCGAATATGGTGACAGGATTGAAAGGTTGCTGAATGAGATAAAAAAGAAGGATGAGAGTTCCTAAGGTTCTTGTCGATTTTTTTAAGAGAGAAGATAATTTTTTGATTTTAACACATGTAAATCCTGAGCCGGATGCGCTTGGCTCAGCAATAGCTTTATCAATCGCTCTTGAGCAATTAAATAAAAAGACGTGGTTATTTAATAGGGATGAGGTTCCTGAAATTTATAAGTTTTTACCAGGATATGAAAAGATTAGGAATTCACTTCCGAGTTATGTAGAAGATTTTAATTTGGTTCTTCTTGATTGCAATAACCTCAAAAGGGCAGGCATTGAGCATAAATTAGGGTTTAAATCTTCTGCTGTAATAGACCACCATGAAACGGAAGATGGATTTGGAGATATTAGGTGGATAGTACCTGATGCTGCGGCAACAGGTTTATTGATATTTTATTTAATAAAAGAATTAGGCTTGAATATAGATGATGATATTGCTCTAAATCTTTATTCTGCTATTGCAATCGATACGGGTACATTTAGATACAATAATACGAATCCTGAGGTTATGAGGGTGAGTGCCGAACTTATTGAGTCTGGAGTAGAACCTTCATATGTAGCCAACTGTCTATATAACATGTGGTCACGGAATAGATTTTCATTGCTTATTATGTCTTTAAACACGCTTGAATTAAGAGATGGGATAGCTTTTACACATGTCACAATTGAGATGTTAAGAAAGACTAATACAAAGCCACCAGATACAGAGAACTTTGCCAATTTCCCGAGGATGATGGGTGATGTTAAGGTCTCTGTTTTTTTGCGGCAGGATGGGGAAGATAGATGGAAGGTTAGTCTGAGATCTAAGGATGAAGTTAACGTCGCTTATATTGCATCTGAGTTTAATGGTGGTGGGCATAAGAATGCAGCAGGATTTTTTATCAACGGTGATTTGGATACAGTTAAAGACCTGATTTATGAGAAGATACTATCAAAGTTTACGATAGGATTTAATACAAAGGCATGAGCAGACGCTCATGCCCCTGTATTAAATTAAGCAATCTCTACTTTGATCTCCTTTGGTTTTGCCTCTTCCTTTTTAGGAAGGACGATCTCAAGGATACCATTTTTGAAGGTGGCTTTTGCTTTTGAACTATCAACTTCAGCTGGTAGGGTCAATGTTCTCGTGTATGTTCCATAATGAATCTCTCTGGAGTAGTAATCTTCTTCTTTGACCTCTTCGTCTTTTTTACTCTCTGCCTTTATCGTTAGTGAATTTTCTGATATTGTCAGATCGATATCTTCTTTTTCTACTCCAGGGAGTTCAGCCTTTACAACTATTTCGTCTTTTCTATCGTACATATCGATGCTTGGTGATACCGTTTCAGCCTCAGCCCTTGAAAGCCAGCGCCACCTTCTTCTTGGAGCAGGTTCGAAGAATTCTTCGAATAACCTCTCCATATCCCTCCTCATCGTTTCAAGTTCTCTGAGTGGATTCCACTTTACAATAGACATAGCTATTACCCCCTTTATTTAAGGATTTTGAGTAGGTTAAGAACCTACTCTTTATTCTCCTCGCGAAGCGAGGAGTTTATGTTAAACCTGAGCCTCAACATTAACCTCCTTTCTGAATACGAGTTTGTCTTCCTCAACGTCAATCTCTATCACATCTCCTTCTGAAAATGTGCCATCGAGTAAACGTAGGGCAAGTGGGTTTAATATCTCTCTCTGTAGAGCCCTCTTGAGAGGTCTTGCCCCATATATGGGGTCAAAACCAACCTCTGAAAAGTATTCCTTTGCTTTCTCTGTAAGTTTTATATCTATCTTTTTATCTTTCAAATATTTTTTCATCCTATTAACCTGTATCTCTACTATTTCTTTTAGCATCTCATCGTTTAATGGATTAAATACTATAATCTCATCAACCCTATTTAAGAATTCAGGCCTGAAGAATGTCTTTAGGTCTTCCATAATCTTTTCTTTCAATTCTGCATTACTCATGACCCAGTATGCGGAGGGTCGTTTGAGTCGCTCCTCAAGCATCTCCTGTATATGAACACTGCCGATGTTTGATGTCATGATTACTACTGTATTTCTAAAATCAACAGTTCTTCCATGACTATCTGTAAGCCTTCCATCATCGAGTAGTTGAAGGAGTAGACTAAAGACTTCTGGATGTGCTTTCTCCACCTCGTCAAAAAGTACTACTGAGTATGGTTTGCGTCTAACAGCCTCTGTTAGTTGACCGCCTTCTTCGTAGCCTACATAACCAGGTGGGGCTCCGATTAGTCTTGAGATTGAGTGTTTCTCCTGATATTCTGACATATCAATTCTTATAAGGGCATTTTCATCATCAAAAAGAAACTCTGCAAGTGATTTTGCAAGCTCTGTCTTACCTACCCCTGTAGGACCAAGGAAGATGAAAGACCCTATTGGCCTATTAGGGTCTTGAATCCCTGCCCGTGCTCTTCTAATGGCATTAGATACAGCCTCAATTGCTTCATCTTGCCCAACGACTCTCTGTTTCAACCTCTCTTCCATTTGTAGCAGTTTCTTTACCTCGCCTTCAAGCATTCTACTAACAGGTATCCCTGTCCACTTAGAGACTATCTCTGCTATATCTTCTTCATCGACTTCCTCTTTCAACATCTTTCTCTTCTTCTGTGTTTCAGAAAGTCTCTTGTTTTCTTCCTCGAGTGCTTTCTGAAGTTCGAGTAATCTGCCATATCTTAATTCTGCTGCTTTAGTCAAATCACCTTCCCTTTCAGCCCTTTCTGAATCAATCTTTGTCTTTTCAATCTGCTCCTTGAGTTCTCTAATACGTAAAATTATCTCTTTTTCACTCATCCATTGTGCCCTGAGTTCATCTCGCTTTGACTGAAGTTCAGCAAGCTCTTTCTGTATTTTATTAAGCTTATCTTTAGATTCTTTTGTGTCTTCTCTCATGACCGCTTGTTTTTCAATCTCAAGTTGTCTTATCTTTCTCTCTATCTCATCGAGTTCAACAGGCATACTATCTATTTCCATTCTAAGTTTTGATGCTGCTTCATCTATTAGGTCTATTGCCTTATCAGGTAGAAATCTATCTGTTATGTACCTATTTGATAAGACGGCAGCAGATATAAGTGCAGAATCTCTAATCTTTACACCATGATGGACTTCGTATCTCTCCTTCAAACCACGAAGAATTGATATTGTGTCTTCAACACTCGGCTCTGTTATAATAATTGGCTGAAACCTTCTTTCAAGCGCTGGGTCTTTTTCGATGTGTTTTCTGTATTCATCAATCGTCGTTGCACCAACACATCTGAGATCTCCTCGAGCGAGTGCTGGCTTAAGCATATTAGATGCGTCTATTGCACCTTCAGCTGCACCTGCTCCGACAAGTGTGTGAATCTCATCGATAAAAAGGATTATTTTCCCTTCTGCTTGTTCTATCTCTTTTAATACTGCTTTTAGCCTTTCTTCGAATTCCCCTCTATATTTCGAGCCAGCTACTATAGCACCAATGTCAAGTGCGATAACCCTTTTGTCTTTTAGTGTCTCAGGTACGTCTCCAGCTACAATCCTTTGAGCAAGACCTTCGACAATTGCTGTTTTACCAACACCTGGTTCTCCAATCAAAACAGGATTGTTCTTTGTTCTTCTTGAGAGTACCTGTATAATTCTTCTAATCTCATCGTCCCTTCCAATAACTGGGTCGAGTTTTCCTTTTCTTGCAAGTTCTGTCAGATCTCTACTATATCTTTTCAATGCCTGGTATTTTTCTTCAGGATTTGGGTCTGTTACCCTTTGTGCACCTCTTATTTCCTGCATCGAAGAGAGTATGTTACTTTCTGTCACTCCATATTTTTTTAGAATATCAGAGGCAGGACCATCAACGGTTACCAGACCTATCAATAGGTGCTCAACACTTATATACTCGTCTTTCAGGTGACGGGCATTCTCTTCAGCTTTTTCGAATACTTGTTTTAATCTTGGAGAGACGTAAATCTGACCAAGTGGTGTGGCACCAATCACTTTTGGAAATTTGTCTATTATCTCTTCTACATCCTTTTGTAGAAAGGATGTATTAACACCGATCCTTTTGAGTATCTGAACAGCGACACCATCTTCGTCATCGAGTAGTGCCCATAAAAGATGTTCAGCATCAAGTTGCTGATTGCCTTTTCTTTCAGCAAGTTTTTGTGCTTCTTGTATAGCTTCTTGGCTCTTTATAGTTAATTTATCCATATATAATTCCTCCTATTCTTCAGATAGAATCTTTTTAAATCTTTCTAAAAAATCTTTTTTAATATCTTCTTCGAGAAAATTCATCATTTCCTCTAATTCTTTTTGGAACATCTCAATTCTATTTTTTAATCTTAAAATAATCTCAACCCCTGATCTATTTACTCCAAGTTCACGTGTTAACTTAAGTATCATAGCGATTTTTTCAATATCTTCTTGAGAATAAAGCCTTGTCCGTTTAGTTCTATGAGGGGTTATGAGACCCTCTCTCTCATATAGGCGAAGCGTTTGTGGATGCACTCCAAGCATCCTTGAGACAACGCTTATCATAAACAATGGTTGCTTTTTGTCATCTGAGTATATCATCTGACAAACAACCCCCTTCGAGGATTTTCTTTATATAATGCCTCTATCTCTTTAATAGCATCTTTACCTTTGCTGTCAATATTTTTTGGTACTACAATCTTAATGTCTACGTATTGGTTACCTCTCGTTCCTGTTTTTGGTGATGGGAATCCTTTGCCTGAAAGTTTGAACCTCTGACCACCTTGTGTTCCAGGCGGTATTGTCATTGCAGCTATCCCATCGAGTGTTGGAACTTCTATCTTCGCTCCAAGTGCAGCTTCACCAAATGTTATTGGTAGGTCGATATATACATCTTCGCCTTTTCTCTTGAATATTGGATGTGGTTTAACAGTTATTTCTATGTACAAGTCCCCAGGAGGACCACCACCAATGCCAGCATTGCCCATTCCTCTTACCTTTACCCTTGAACCTGTGTCCGCGCCAGGTGGTATCTTCACCTTTACCGTTTCTGTTTGGTAAATCTTTCCGCGACCACCGCATGATGAGCATTGTTTAATAATCTTTTTCCCTTTCCCGCCGCAGGACGGACATGGTTGTGACATCCTGAAGAAACCTTTTGATGTTTTTACACTACCTGTGCCTTTACAGGTATCACATATTTGTGATGACTCTGCACCTGTTCCACCACAGTTTTTGCAAGGTGCTTCCCTACTGTATGATATGGTCTTAGTTGTACCAGAGAATGCCTCTTCCATAGTAAGCTCAAGGCCAAGAACTAAATCGGAACCTTTTGAATAAGATGTTTCTGTTTTTGTTCTTGTACCAAATAAATCAGAGAATATATCACCGAGACCGCCAAAATCGAACGTTTCTCCGAAGTCATATGTTCTGAAATTTTCGTAGAACTGGCGGGCATCACCAAAAGGAGAGGTGCCAAATCTGTCATATTCTTCTCTTTTCTTTGGATCGCTAAGAACCTCGTATGCTTCGTTTATCTCTTTAAATTTCTGCTCTGCGGTTTTATCACCAGGATTCAAATCAGGGTGGTATTTGCGCGCAAGTTTCCTGAATGCCTTTTTAATCTCATCCTGTGAGGCATCTTTGCTAACCCCAAGTATCTTATAATAATCTTTTATCTCAGCAGCCATTTATTTCTCCTATATTCATATAATAATAATTGAGTAAGTTTTTGTCAAGTATATTATAATGATTTATAATAATATGTAGTTTTTGTCTGCTGGTTTACTATTTATTCTATTTGTCTAAACTTGTTAAGGATAGAATGAGTTAGTATCGAACTCTCCGGTTTTAATGTAATACATTCCAAACATTCTTTCGACACCTTCGTGAGTCTTTAAATTTCGTTTTTCGCCCTGATTAATGCTTCTTTTTTACTTACTCTTTCGACTATAAGGTAAGACCTTCTTTTTGGATTGTTTTTATAAAGTTTATTTTTTTTCTTATGAAATCAGCTTCAGATATAAGAACGGCAGAAGCTAATACACTGTATTTTATCTCTAATTCAGATATCATGTCATAAATTTGTGACTTTTTTCTTTGTGACAGGACCTTTCATAATAAGTAAAAGGTCGATATCTGACTCTTCCACAAAGACTCCTCGTGCTTTAGAACCGTATCTGATCAGTTCGCTGAATTTCATATAGTCTGCTTCTTATAAGAATTAAATCAAATTAGTCATATATCTGTTAATGTTTCCATCATAAAAGAAGTCCTGAGTATCAGCGAAGGATTTAGGTGTGCCCTAAGGGCGAACTTTTTATGCTGTGTTAAGCGATGGGGCGAGTTGTGCATGTTTTTTTCCTCATGATAAACAAATATTTGAACCCTCGAAGGTAAAAGTTGAACCTTTTTGCTCTCTCGTGCCAGACAGGAGTATTCGATGTCTGATGTTGTCTGGCAACACAAACAATGTCTAAGGTTTCAAAATATTTAATAAGCATTTGATATATTTTGAAGCCCACAGGTATGAACCCCGATTTTTTTCTCCAATGGTCTCCAATAAGCCAAGCCATTTCCTTACCGGGTTTCAATATCCTGCATATTTCTTGTGCCACTTTTTCCAGTTCATTGAAGAATTCTTCTTTTTCGCATGAAATCCTACCTATGTCTGCGGGATGATCGGAATATTTGATATTATCAGAATACGGAGAGTCAATAAATACAAAATCCACGGAGTTATCTTTTAACGGAATTGCTCTTGCATCATTTTGAATAATATCTCCTCTGTAAGGAGCAATGTCGTATCCAATTACCCGTCTTTTCAATTCTTTTGCAACATCTATGGTGGTCCCACTGCCACACATTGGGTCTACTACTAAATCTCCTTCTTTTGTGTATCTCAATAGTAAGTTCCAAATGACAAATGCAGGTGTAACTCCAGGATATTTATTATCGCCATGTGGTCTGTCACCATAATTTTGGGTTGGGAAATCCCATAGCGTTGTTGTTTCGAGTATTGGTTTGTTATTTTTCATTTTTCAACAAACTCTTTAAATCATCTATAAAATGCTCGAAAAGTTTGACTTTATTACTCTCTTCAATTTCTTCATCGGTCAAAACGTAACTACCGTCTAAATCGACTTCTACTATTGCCCTACCTTTTTTGGATGGTTTCCTTTTTGTTAATGTCCCATCTTCATCAGGTGTTATGAAATAAACCTTAATGTGTTTTGTCGTTTCATTTTGAAAGAGTTTGAGTTTCCAGTATCCTGTCTGTGAAATTCTTTCTCTCAAAGTAACTTTGCTTGAAATGACAGAGAGGATTTTACAATTCTGAGGATTGTAAATGATGATATCAACATCCGGTAAATGCAACCCAAATTCTCCGTAGTCAATAGCTAAATTTCGCTTAACTTGGCTCAAATCTTTGGAAAGATTTGTAGTTTTTTCTAGTTGATTACCATTAACAACTTTCAAGCCAAGCTCTTCTACTTCATCTGTGATAATGTATTGGACTAACTTTTCTAAATTTTTTCCTTTAAAAGCTCGCCAGCTTTGTTCATGGTCTCCATTTGGTGTAGGATGTCTTAACCAGTCTTGTTTATGAATTTCTTTTGCTTCTTTCAGTAGTTCTGAGATATGCTTGTATGTTTCTGCACCAAGCTGTTCTTTCTTTTTTAGATACAGATTTTTTAAATCTTCGAATTTCATGTTTTACTCCTTTAAACCGATTACGATGTATTCTATAGGATAAGCCTCGGTGTTTGCTTCATCATTATTGGCAAATCTACCTGTTTTCTCGTCCCTTTTTTGTGGAAGAATCTTAGATGGGAACTCTCTTTTTATCAGTCTATCGAATTTAAAACCATAGTATTGCAAACTCTCGGCGAAAACTTCAGCGTTTAGTATATCAATACCCTTCAATTTCGTATCACCGATGACATAGCAACATCTACCACCGTGTTTTAAAATTCTAAAACTCTCGTCGAATACCTCTTCCATATCAATAAAAAACGCCTCTATTTCTTTTGCCATTTTCTTGTTTTTTTTAGACATTTTATCAACTATATCCACAGCGATTGAACTTTTTAATCTTTTGCTTTCATACTTTTTGTAAGATGTACCAATAAATCCCTTTTTGTACTCCGTTAAATCATCTGTCAAATCAAGCCATATAGTTGATAATTGATGTAAATCTGCATATTCATAACTAGTCACATAAGGACTTGAACTTACAATTAAATCTACGGAATTATCCGGTACTGGTTGTCTTCTGGCATCACCAACCTTGATGTTTAAGTATTCATTAAGATTTTCCCTCACATTTGCAGGAACAACATTATAAAAAATATCATTCCCGCTCTGCATTTTTTTTAAATGTCTCCACAAAGCCTCGTAAGGTTCAACAGGGTTTTTCTTTAAATCTCTAGTTGGCTTTGTGCTTTTTTGGAGCCATATGGAACAGCTTTTTAAAATATGGCTAAAAGCTACAAGAAAAAAATCTCGAACAGTTTCGTCATCTTCGTCGTAAATTACTCTTAATATTTTCCCAAGTTCATTTTTGCTTTTTTCTGTAAACCAGTAGTTAATTCTATCAATATGCTTTTGAGGGATTAGAGGTTCAATCCTATCATTAAATAGTGTCGTTTGTAGTCCATTTAGAAATTTTAATCTAGACAGAAGTTGTTTAATTTTCTTATCAAGATACTCTGGTTTTATCGGCGTTGATTTTACCTTTGTAATGAGATAAGCAATTTTATTTATGTCCGTTCCACTTGCCTTAAATCCCCTAGAAATAGCAGTAACAATCGTGGTTCCACAGCCCATAAATGGGTCGTTTATGTGGGCATCTTTATGAAGAATATATTCATCAATTAACCTTTCAACTAATTGTGGAATGAATTTGGCAGGGTATCTGTGATAATCATGGGTCCATTTGCCAGTATCCGATGGCTTGTATTCTGCAAATGACCAATCAATATCTATTTCTTTTGTATTAAAGTGATGGATAATTTCTTCTGGTGATTTTGTTTCATTTATCTTCATTTTCATCATTGTTTCCATAGTACCCTTCTCTTATGTTTAAATCGCCCTTCCGCCTAACTTGTTCATAAGCAAAATGAATTCGTATATATTCCTAAATTTAAGGTTGTAGACGAGCTTTTCTGTGTATCCTGATTATCTCTATAACTCATTATGCGAGTGTTTTCTTTCTCATAGAATTATCGAATCCCTTTGGCCTGCAAAATTTTGCTACCAAATATTTTCTCCATTTATGTTTAATATTATCAATAGATGAGAGGATTTTTTCAATTTCTTCTTTGTTTAAATTTACATTGAAATTATTAATTTCAATGTAAATTTTCATACATTACAATGCACCCTTAATATATGAAATTGTTAATTTCAAGGTACTGAAAATGAATGTAATATGTTACGTAAACATCATTTATATACTATTTGTAAAGATTGCGCTAATTGCGTTTATAGCGTTTATTGCGTTTGTTGCGTTTATAGCGTTCATTGCGTTTATAGAGTTTATTGCGTTTATAGGGTTATTTAGAAGAATGATATAAAGTATCGAAAAATAAATCTTCTCGCAACATCTGCACTATTATATGAATGAAGGATATTAGGCAATGACTCAATTTATGAAACAAAATAAACTACCTTTTATACAGATGTATAGTCTATTGGGTATTGTAATGTAGTTGCTTATATTATATCTGAGGCTTACGCTTCGACTTCAGCCTCAGTAGTGAAGACCCGTGATTTTGTTTCATAAATTGAGTTATTGCCATCATGATTGCGTTTATAGCGTTTATTGCGTTCATTGCGTTTTTGGCGTTTATAGAGTTTATAGGGTTTATTGCGTTTGTTGCGTTATTTAAAAGGATATTATTGGGTGACAAAATAAATTTTTTCGCAACATCTGCATTATTTTATCCATTAATAGTTTTCCATGTGTACATAAATGATGTTTACGTAGCAGAAAATAAATGTAGTATTGACAAAATAAATATTTACTGTAAACTTTATAATAGGTGGGAGGGGTTATATTATGAGTTCTAATTTAGAATATGATGATCTTCAAAAGTGTTTTGATATCCTGACTAAACAGTTGAAATCAGTTTTTGATAAGATACCTGTATTGGTTTATGTTATCGAACCGAAGACACATAAGATATTATTTGCAAATGAATATCTTAATAAATTAGCTGGTACTGATGCGGTTGGCAGGTTATGTTATGAGATTTTTCATCTATCTGATAAGCCTTGCGAAACTTGTTATATTCAGAATGTAATTAAAAGAAGTAGTGAACCATATATAAGGGAATATCATAATGTAGAATTAGGTAGGTATTTTTTAGTAGTGAGTAAGATGGTCTCATGGCTTGGAGAGAAGGATGTACTTTTTGGGTTTGCAATTGATATTACTGAGAGGAAAGAATTAGAGAAACAAATAGATATAGAGAAAGAATACTTTAAGCAGTTGTTTGTGAACTCTCCGGAGGCGATTGTAATTGCTGATAGATTTGGGGCGATTGAGGCTGTCAATAAATACTTTACAAAGATGTTTGGGTACACAGAAGAGGAGGTTAAAGGAAGATGTATTGATGACCTCATAGTTCCTATCTTATATAGGGATGATGCGAGGTTAATAACGAGGATGGTTTCGGAAGGGGAGACCATATCTATTGAGGCGATAAGGCGAGACAAGGAAGGTAAAGAGATTAATGTATCGATACTATGTCATCCGATATTAATGAATGGTGAGGTAGTGAAAGTCTATGGTATTTACAGGGATATTACTGAAAGAAAAAAGGCAGAAGAAGAGCTTAATAAGAGGATTAAAGAGCTTGAGGATTTTTATGATTTAGCAGTTTCAAGAGAGATGAGGATCATTGAGCTAAAGAAAGAAGTTGAGGGTTTGAAGGAAGAATTGGAGAGATTAAAATCTAAATAATTATTCACTCACATATAAACGTCTCTTTTACTTTTTAATTTTCTTTATGATAATCTTTAAAATCTAATGGTAGATGTTTTTAAATGAATTTGATGGAGGAGAATTATGTTTAAAAAGATTGTGCTTGCGTATTCTGGTGGGCTTGATACATCTGTTGCAATAAAATGGTTAAAAGAAAGATATAAAGCGAAGATCATAGCTTTCTGTGCTGACCTTGGTCAAGGAGAAGACCTTAAAGAAATTGAACAAAAAGCTTTAAAGACAGGTGCATCTAAAGTATACGTAAAAGACTTGAAGGAGAAGTTTGTGAAGGATTATGTATTCCCGATGTTAAGGGCAAATGCAGTTTATGAGGGCTTCTACCTTCTTGGCACGTCGATTGCGAGACCCCTTATAGCTAAGGAACAGATGGATATAGCTTTGAAAGAAGGTGCAGATGCTGTTGCACATGGTGCAACAGGTAAGGGGAATGATCAGGTGAGGTTTGAGTTGTCTTATTATGCAATCAAACCAGATATAAAGGTAATTGCACCATGGAGAGAGTGGCCTTTTGATTCAAGGGAGGCATTGATTGAATATGCTAAAAAGAATAAGATTCCTGTAACGGTGACGAAGGAAAAACCATATAGTATAGATAGGAATCTCTTCCATATAAGTTATGAAGGTGGTATCCTCGAAGATCCATGGCATGAACCACCTTCTGATATGTATACAATGGTTCTTCCACCAGAGAAGGCTCCTGATAAACCTGAATATATAGAGATTTCTTATTTAAAGGGGAACCCTGTATCAATTAATAATAAAAGATATACGCCTGCTAATCTCTTAAGTAAGTTAAATAAGATAGCTGGTAATAATGGTATAGGAAGGGTTGATATTGTTGAGAATAGGTATGTTGGTATTAAATCACGAGGGGTTTATGAGACACCAGGGGGGACAGTCTTGCATATAGCACATAAGGCTTTAGAGTCTATCGTTCTTGATAGGGAAGTTATGCATATGAGAGACTCTTTGTTGACTCGTTATTCTGAGCTCATATATTATGGCTACTGGTTTTCACCTGAACGTATTGAATTACAGAATTTTATGGATAATATTCAGAAAAACGTGACTGGGACTGTGAGGCTGAAACTTTATAAAGGAAATTGTTATGTTTGTGGTAGGAAATCCCCTAATTCACTTTATAACTTCGATCTTGCTACATTTGAAAAGAGCAGGTTATATAATCAGAAAGATGCGGAGGGGTTTATAAAGATAAATGCATTGAGACTTAAGATGAAAGGTCTGAAGAGATATCTAAATGGATGAGGTATATTACTGGATAGCTCTGTCGCTTATTCAGGAAGTCGGTCCTGTAAAGGCAAAGAAACTGCTCTCCGTTTTTGATAATCCTAAGGATATATTTAAAGCTAACAAAAGGGATTTATGTTACGTGGATGGTATAGGTATGAAGACAGCGGAGCAGATAAAGGGTTTTAAGTCGTGGGATTTGGTTGAAAGGTATATCAAATTGATGGAAAAAGAAGGCATTAAGGCTGTTCATCTTAATGACACACTTTACCCTAAGATGCTTAAATTTATTGAAAATCCGCCAATTGTTTTTTATTATAAAGGGAGGTTAGGTTCTGATAATAGATATGCAATAGGTATCGTGGGGTCAAGAAGACCTACTTATTATGGCATATCTGTAGCAGAGAAACTATCAGAAGAACTTGCATCGATAGGATTTACAATCGTTAGTGGTATGGCAAGAGGAATTGATTCGTGTGCTCATGAGGGAGCAATAAAAGCTGGAGGCAGGACTATAGCTGTTTTTGGCTCAGGGATTAATGTGCCATATCCACCAGAAAATAGGGCTTTGATGAGGAAGATTATTGAATCGGGTTGTATTGTAAGTGAGTATCCACCTGATACCTTACCAGTTAAAGAGAATTTTCCACAGAGAAACAGGTTGATTAGTGGTATGGCACTTGGTGTGATAGTAGTTGAAGCAACGATGAAGAGTGGAGCATTGATTACAGCAGAATTAGCAGTTGAACAAGGTAGAGAGGTATTTGCTGTACCTGGTAATATAAATTCTGAGAATTCAAAGGGTACAAATACCCTTATTAAAAGAGGGGCTATTCTCATTAGGGATGCTAAGGATGTTGTTAATGAGCTCGCTCCTACTTTGGAAGGATTTATAAAGTGGGAAGAAAAGGCAGATGTTGATGTTACCGATGAAGAGAGGAAGGTCTGTAATATTTTATCAGGTGAACCTAAGCAGATTGATCTTATTTCTCGTGAAGCGGGCATGCCTTCTTCGAAGGTTTTGTCATTACTTCTTAATCTTGAACTTAAGGGGATTGTGAGGCAAATCTCAGGAAAGAGGTTTTATCTGGCATGAACAAACTAATTATTGTTGAGTCACCTGCAAAGGCAAAAACAATAAATAAGATATTGGGCAATGAATATACTGTAAAGGCATCGATTGGGCATATTAAGGATTTACCCGAGAAAGAACTCGGTGTTGATATTGAGAATGATTTCAAACCATTTTATGTTGTAATCCCGGGTAAAGAGAAGATTATTAGAGAGTTGAAAAAGGCTTCAAGAGAAGCTGATGTGGTTTATCTTGCACCAGACCCTGACAGGGAAGGTGAAGCTATTGCATGGCATATAGCGACAGAGATAGGGGATAAAAAGGAATCATACAATGGAAGGATTTTTAGGATTATCTTCAATGAGATAACCGAGAAGGCTGTTAAGGAGGCTATAGAAAATCCCAAGAAGATAGACATGAATAAGGTTGATGCACAACAGGCGAGAAGAATCCTTGATAGATTAGTAGGTTACAAATTGAGTCCGTTATTGTGGAAAAAGATTAAGCGTGGTTTGAGTGCTGGAAGGGTTCAATCTGTTGCGGTTAGATTAGTGGTGGATAGGGAAAGAGAGATTGAGAACTTTAAACCACAAGAATATTGGAGTATAAGTGCTGAGTTTGAAGGTTCAGAGAAGCCGACATTCTTAGCAAGGCTTTATAAGATAGATGAACAAGTAGAGACTCATAATAAATTTTTGATTACAGATGAAAAAAGTGCAAACGATATTATTGATGACCTAAAAGGTAGAAAATTCATCTTAAGAAAGATAGAGCGTAAGCAGAGAAAAAGGATGCCTTCGCCGCCATTTATTACAAGCACACTTCAACAGGAGGCGGCAAAGAAGTTGAAGTTCCCTGCTAAAAAAACAATGTTAATTGCTCAGCAATTATATGAAGGGATAGAGTTAGGGGATGAAGGTTCTGTAGGTCTGATAACTTATATGAGGACGGATTCTCCAAGGGTGGCAGAGGAGGCTCAAAAGTGGGCAAGGGATTTGATAAAGAATGCGTTTGGTAAAGAATACATCCCTGAAAAACCGCCTGTTTATAAGAGTAAATCGACTGCTCAGGAAGCTCACGAGGCTATAAGGCCAACATATCCTAATAAACCTCCTGAGAGTGTTAAAGGTTTTTTATCAAGGGATCAATTTGTCGTCTATAAACTTATCTGGGATAGGTTTATAGCAAGCCAGATGTCCCCTGCTCAATATGAATTGACTACATTTTTTATTGAATGTCCGAAGGAGAAGAGTTCAAGGGCTCACTATGAATTTAAGGCGACGGGTACAATTATAAAATTTGATGGATTCCTTGCTTTATATACTGAAGGTAAAGAAGAGATTGAAGAAGAAGGGCTTACCCTTCCAACTTTGAGAGAAGGAGAAGCTTTGAGACTTCTTGGTCTACAAAAGAAACAGCACTTTACTCAGCCTCCTCCAAGATATACTGAAGCGACTCTTGTGAAGGCGCTTGAAGAAAAAGGCATTGGAAGACCAAGCACGTATGCTACCATTTTGTCTACAATACAGGAGAGGAGATATGTACAAAAACATGAAGGTAAATTCTTTCCGACGGAGCTGGGGGTGCTGGTAAATGACTTTCTTGTGGATAAGTTTCCTGAATTAATAGATGTTAGATTTACAGCAAAGATGGAAGATTCACTTGATAGGATTGAAGAGGGAAAACTTAAATGGATTAAAGTTATCAAGGACTTTTATAAGCCTTTTAGTAGCGATCTTTTAAAGGCTGAAGAGACTTCTGATAGGTTAAAGCCTAAGGACATCCCAACAGAAGTGGTATGTGAAAAATGTGGTTCTCCAATGATTATAAGATGGGGAAGACATGGCAGGTTTCTGGCATGTTCTGCTTTTCCACAATGTAGGAATACAAAGCCTATAGCAAACGACGGTAACAATGGACAATTTGGTGATGTTGGTGTTGAGACTACAGATGAGAAATGCGATAGATGTGGTTCACCGATGGTTATAAAGGAAGGTCGTTATGGGAAGTTTATTGCATGTTCGAATTATCCGGAGTGTAAGAATACCAAGCCTTTTACTACTGGCGTAAAATGCCCATTGGATGGCGGAGAGCTTATCGAGAGGAAGACTAAAAAGGGGAAAACATTTTGGAGTTGTAGCAATTTCCCAAGATGTAAATTTGCTACTTGGTATAGACCTATAGGTCAAAATTGTCCAGAGTGTAAAGTAGGGATAATTCTGGAAAAGAAGAGTAAAGATGGGAAGAGTGTAATTTTTTGTTCTAATAAATCTTGTGGGTATAAGAGAATTATAGAACCTACTGAAGAAGAAGCAGTTAAGATTTAATGAGACCAATAATCATTGGGGTATGTGGTTCGTATAGTGGTGTTGGAAAGACTTTTATTGCCTCATATCTGTTAAAGAACCTTCAAGGTTGGGGAGCTATCAAATATACAAAGACAAATCTATATTCGACCATTATAGATGATGAGAATGTTTTGCTTGAAGAGGGCAAAGATACAAGAAGGCTATACGATGCAGGTGCGAAAAAGGTGATCTGGGTCAGGTCACCATTTGAAGAATTGAGCGAGTCGCTTGATATCGCTATCGGAAGTTTGAGGGATTTAGAGGGTATAGTGATTGAGGGTAACAGTGCTGTGTCGGTTGCTAAACCTGATATAGTAATATTCGTCTTCGGTAGTGATAAAAGTAAGGCGAAAGACAATATAGAAGCACTTTTGAAGAGTGCAGATATTATTGTATATGATGATGAGATACCTATTAATATTTCTGAAAGGGTTTATCTGTTTAGAAAGGGAGAGCTTGAGGGTTTGATGAACGCTATAAGGCGTATTATTAATAGGCTCTAATGATATACAAATTGAGTTGAGATTGGTATTGAGCTAAGTAAGATTTATTTTGAGATGAGCCATTTCAATTTCATAGTAATCTTGTTAAATTCTGCATTAAACCTCTCTTCATGGTCTGCTAAGAATTCAGAAAGCCTTTCCTGCACTGCTTCATCAACTGAGACAGCAGCTTGAAAAACTGTTCTGCCATCGGATGTGCGCATAGGTCTAAGCCTTAGTTGAGGATTTTTTTCTACAGCATCCTTGAGTTGGTCGATAGCCCTTTGCTTGCCATCCTCAAATTGTTTTCTTAAGTATTCGAGTGTATTTAACAATTCTTCTACTTGGGAGAGGTGCTTGGATTTTTTTAAAGTTTCTATCGCGATTATACCTTCTTTTCTCTTAATGAAGTCTTCATCTGAACCCCCAAGACCGAGAGAATCTATTAGTTGTATCTGAGTCTCTTTTAGTAATTTTACATCACGTCCTTTTAGTTTCTGCCATAAGGTATCTCTATCAATACGCCCTTTAAAAAAATCTACGAGTATGGTTTTTATCTCTTCTTGTTCTTTCAGGTATTTTTTTTCTTCTTCAGTTAGTGTCCCAATATCTGCCACCTTTTCCATAGCCTTTTCAAAAGCACTTTTTATCTTACCCATAGTATCACTCCTTTAGAAAAATTATTATTTAATTTATATTTTACCAGAACTTATAATTACCTGATAGCTTTTTATTTTAAATATCAATAATTTTATTTATAGGCTTTATGTATTGTTACGATGCCTCCTGTTAGTCTTTTAAATATTGTATTCTTCCAACCCGCCTTTTCTATTAGATAACATAACTCTTCTGGTGAAGGAAAGTCTAAAATGGTGTTTTTTAAATATATATAAGCTGATGGATTAGAACCGACAACCTTTGAGATAAAAGGGACAATATTTGAGAGATAAAAATAATACAACTTGAAGAATGCCTTATTTACTGGCTGGCTGAATTCAAGACACACAAAAATACCTTCGTCTTTCGTAACTCTATAAAATTCTTTTAATGCTTTGAATCTATCTTGTATATTTCTCAAACCAAAGGTTATCGTTATAGCATCAAAGGTTTTGTCCTTAAAAGGTAGTTTTTCCGCATCACCACAGATAAAACTTATCCTTTTATTTAGGTAAGCCTTTTTAGTTTTTTTTAAGCCAATATTCATTAGTTCCATCGAGAAGTCGATACCGTTTATGGAAGTCCCATTATTGTGAACCTTGCAGAGCTCGATTGCCATGTCAGCAGTACCTGTGCATACATCGAGTATCAGATTACAGGGTTTGTCCAAGGTCTCTTTGGCTGCAGTCTTTCGCCATAAGAAATCAAAGCCGAAGCTTAATAGATGATTTAAAAGGTCGTACCTTCGCGCTATGTTAGAAAACATATCTTCTACCTTCTCAGATGGACGCAGGACGTGGTCTATGTTAAAAGTGTCTTTTTTCTTAAGGTTGAACATTTGCAAACCTTTTTTGAATCAATATCTTTTAAACTCTCAAGTATGATTTTCCCCACGTTTCTTGACTCTTTAAAAAAGATGGCTTTTAACCCACTGTGTTTCCAATATGGTTTTATACCTTCAGCTTTGTTGACAATCATATAAATACCTGCGTAGCAGGCACCTATCTCTCTCGCAAGGTATACTTCTGGGCAGAGTGTCTGACCAATCACATCGCCGCCAAAAGACTTTATCATTTTCACTTCTGCTTTACTTTCAAAATGCCTTCCATCTGTAACAACATATGTACCTCTAACTATTTGTCTTTCTGGTAATAGTTCCCCTGCCTTTTTAATTAAAATATTGCTGAGATGTGGACATATAGGGTCTCTCATAATGAGTAGATAGTCGTCTGATAAGTTTACGTCTTTTCTCATAGAGAGGTCTATGTAATCATCAGGTACGAAAAAGTCACAAAGGTTTAAGTCAGTTCTTATCGTACCAACACCACCTTCGGCTATAATCTTTTTAACACCTATTTTTTGAAATACCCAGAAAATCTGTTTTGATGCATCGGAGCGCTTGATGCCTGCTCTCCACCCATGCATCTTGACTGTTATGATGGGTTCGTCATCGATATAAAAGATTTTGAATTCTGGACTTATACCAAAAGGTGTTGAAAAAGTCTTTTTATCTAAGATTCTCACTTTTTTTGTTTTCAAATCTTCAGGAAAATTAATAGAGTAAGTACTTGAGCCTCCAATAAATGCCTTCTTTATAGTAGGAAGTGTTTTTTTATTCATATGTCTTTAGTATGTTAAAGCTTGTATCTCTTTTGGCAGGTATTTTGTTAGCTTTTTTTATAATGTAAACCATCTCTTCTTCGCTCATCCTATAAGAGATGCCAGTCGACCTGACAACGTTTTCTTCAATCATTATACTGCCAAGGTCGTTTGCGCCAAATGATAAACATAATTGACCTATATCCTTTCCCTGTGTCACCCATGAGCCTTGAATGTTTTTAAAGTTATCGAGAAAGATTCTGCTTAAGGATAATAGCTTGAGGTATTCTATTGTTGAAGCTTTTTCCCCGCCTAAGACGGTGTTACCAGGTTGATATGTCCAGGGGATAAATGATATAAAACCTCCTGTGCGATCTTGTAAATCCCTTATCTTTTCAAGATGGTAAACCCTTTCTTCGACTGTTTCGACAGAACCCATCATCATAGTTGCAGTTGTCAATAAATTCAATTTGTGAGCTTCTTCCATTACTTCAAGCCATTTTGATGATGAGATCTTGCGAGGGCTTATCTTTTTTCTTACCCTATCAACAAGGATTTCTGCGCCACCGCCTGGTAGAGAGTCAAGACCTGAATCTATAAGTACCTTAAGTGTATCTGAGATACTCAGCCCCTCTCTTTCTGAAAGATAAGCAATCTCAGGTGGTGACAAACTATGGATTCTGATATTGAATTTGCTTTTTATGTTTTTGAACATATTGGTATAATACTCAATTCCAAGGTCTGGATTTATTCCACCTTGTAGCATAACCTGCGTACCTGAGAGTGATATTGTTTCAGCAACCTTCCTTTCAATCTCTTCTTGGCTCAATACATATGCTTCTGGATGTCCTTTTGGTCTATAAAATGCACAGAAAAGGCACTCGTTTTTACATATGTTTGTGTAGTTAATGTTTCGGTCAATTTGAAAAGTGGCAATCCTTTCTGGGTGATGTTTTTCGCATATTAAATTTGCAACATATCCAATTTCTGTGAGGGATGATTCTCTTAATAGATAGATAGCCTCATCTGTGCTAATCCTCTGACCATTTAGCGCCTTTGTTAATATCTTGTCAATCTTCATAATTTACGAACTCAAGTTTTGGTATTACGTTAAGATCGTTAATCTCTTTTGCAAGCTTGTAAAAATGTAAAAGACCATCTTGATAACTCTCATCGAATCCAAAATGTAGTGACCTAAAATAATCGAAGAGAAATTCCCTGCTAAATGGTTCCCATCTTGTAGCATATTCTGCTATCTCAAAGATGTGCTTCTTTGAATATTCCATTGATTTTTTGAATATTTCGAATGTATATTTGACCAAATCTTTATTTATTTTTAAAAAATCCTTATTTATAGCCCATACCGCATAAACCATCTTTTTGTTAGTAAGCTTTTTCCATTCTCTTCCAAGATCATAAATATAAAACTCCTTGCTGTTAATAAAACATTTTAGAGCAATGTCTCCTATAAGTAGTGCGGCATCTGCCTCTGTAAACATGTCACATAAGTTGGGAGGCATTACGATATAATCTGGTTCTATATTGTATCCAAATTTTAAAATTATCTTAAGAAGTGTTTGCGATGTGGATGATGTACTCGTAAGAGCGACCTTTTTTCCATTTAGCTCTTCTAATGGATATATACTCATTAAAAGGATGCTTTTTACTTCTCCGTCTGAACTTACTGTGAAATCTGGGAATAGAATGAGTTTGTCAGAATTTCTTGCATATTCAATAGAAGATATAGGAGATATATCGAGGGCGCCCTGTAAGAGTAATCTATTTAATTCTGTTGGTGTTCCTTTGACGAGTTCTATATCGAGCAAGGCATGCTTTTTAATAAGTCCGTAATAAAGTGGCAGGCAGTTAAGGAATTCTATGTGTCCAACCTTAGGCTTCATCTCTACTCCTTACATATGGTTTATTGTAAATCTTGATAGTATTATAAAGTGTATCCCGCTCAACAGGAATCATCCCTGTTTCTGAAATAAGGTTTATTAACTCTTCTTTTGAGATTGATTGGTCAGTTTCAGCTCCAGCTGAATGGGTTATCTTCTCCTCTACGACCGTCCCATCAAGGTCATCAACACCAAATAGAAGAGATAGCTGTGCAACCTTTAAGCCTAACATTATCCAGAATGCTTTAATATGAGGGAAGTTATCTAAGATGAGGCGTGATACAGCAAGCATCTTAAGATTCTCATATGCTGTTGGTTTTTTGAATTGATTTAGTTTTGTATTTTTTGGGTGAAAAGGAAGCGGTATAAAAGACTGAAATCCACCTGTTTCGTCCTGAAGTTCTCTCAATTTTAGGAGATGGTCTATTCTATCTTCTATCGTCTCAACATGTCCATAAAGCATTGTTGCATTAGATTTCAGGCCTATTTCATGTGCTACTCTCATAACGCTAAGCCATTCATCTGCTGAAGCCTTGTTAGGGCAAACAGCTTCTCTTACACGATGATTAAATATCTCTGCACCGCCACCAGGAAGAGAACCAAGCCCAGCGTCTTTTAGCCTCATAAGGACATCCTTTATTGGAAGTTTTGATATCTTAGAGAAGTAAAATATTTCTACAGCGGTGAATGCTTGTATGTGTGCCTCTGGTATCGCTTCTTTAAGGCGAGCAATGACTTCAACATAGTAATCAAATGGTAAGTCAGGATGAAGACCGCTAACAATGTGCAGCTCTGTTATCCCGAGATGCCTTGCTGATAATGCTGCATTTACGGCGTCTTCTATACTCATCGTATATGCATCAGGATCATCTTTATCACGACTGAATGCACAAAATTTACATCTCGATACACAAATATTAGTAAGATTTATATGTCTGTTAACATTAAAGAATGCATATCTACCAGACTTTCTCTCTTTTAAGATATTTGCAATCCTGCCAATCTCTATGAGATTATCTGAGTTCATAAGGGAAAGGCCATCTTCTTTCGTGAGTCTTTTACCTTCTATAATCTTTTCTTCAATATCTCTGATGTCTGTTTTCATATTATTGTCTCCTTTTTGATTCTTAAGCCTTCCATTTTTTAAAGAGATTATGTTCTATACCAATTAAGTTTAATATCTTACCGACCAAGAAATTTACAATGTCGTCAACGGTCTCTGGTTTGTGATAAAATGCGGGCATTGCAGGTACAATTAATGCACCTGCCTTCGCAACCTTCAACATGTTTTCAAGATGTATTAAGTTTAAAGGGGTCTCTCTTACAACAAGTATTAATTGTTTTTTTTCTTTCAGGACAACGTCTGCTGATCTTTCGAGTATATTTTTTGAGATGCCGTTTGCAATCGCAGAAAGTTTTCCCATACTACATGGAATAATAATCTGGTAATCAACGGAATTCGAGCCACTTATAAAAGGGGCGGAGTAATCATTCTCGTCCCATATCTTTATTTTGTATTTGTACTTAGATAGAAAACCTTCGATGAATGAGTGACCAATCTCTTCTTTTATGACCTCTCTACCTGCAGAGGTGATGATTAAATTGATCTCGTATCCTTTTTGTATCAGTTCTTCTAAGAGTCTGATACCATATATACTTCCACTTGCACCTGTAATCCCTATTAGAAACTTAAGCAATATAATTACTCCTTAGGGTTATTTCAAGCACTACAAAGATAAACATGACTATACTGACAATCCCATTAAGGTTAAAAAATGCGATATTTAATCTTGAAAGGTCATTTGGTTTAATAATCATATTTTCATAGGTTAATACAATAGAACTTATTAAAACGCCAGTAAAATAGAATATCCCGAGATTTAGTCTTATACCGACAGAGATAAAAAAGATTATTGATAGAAAGTGTAAAATCTTAGTGATAATTAATGATTTTTCTACCCCGAAGCGGGCTGGTATCGACTGAAGACCATATCTCCTATCAAATTCAATGTCTTGTATTGCATAGAAGATGTCAAAGCCAGCAACCCAGAATGAAACTGCAAATCCTATTAGTATGGGTTCAAGACTTAGCGAATTATTTATAGCAATCCATGCCCCAATGGGTGCAAGTCCAAGACAGATGCCAAGGAGAAAATGTGATAAATAGGTAAACCTTTTTGTATAGGGATATATAACAAAAGGTAATACTACAAGTGGCCAAAGGTATCTACAGATTGGGGCGAGTTGATATACGGCTAATAAAAATATGACAAGACTTATTAATGTAAAGATAAAAGCATTTTTGATTGATAAGGTGCCTTTTGGTAAGGCGCGATTTGATGTCCTCGGGTTTAATCTATCGATCTCTTTATCAATAATCCTGTTTAATGACATTGCAAAACTTCGTGCGCCTACCATTGCAATAGTTATCCATAGTAAGTCTTTAAGCATAGGGACCCTCATCTGTGATAGAAAGGCGCCAAAATATGCAAATGGTAGCGCAAAGATGCTGTGTTCGAATTTAATCATTTCTGCGTAGATTTTTATCTTTTTTAACACGTCCATAACAGCATACCTTTTAAAGATTAATTCCATATTCGTTCCATCTTTTGTCAACGAGTTTCTTTATATCTTCTGACATCTTAATCTCCTCTGGCCATTGTCTCTGATACCCTTCCTCAGGCCATTTCTTTGTTGCGTCTATACCCATCTTAGAACCATATATTGGTTTATTAGAGGAGTGGTCAAGTACATCAAGTGGTCCTTCAATAATCGTTAAATCTCTCGAGGGGTCAACGTTATTAAATGCCTTCCAAGCAGCCTCTGATGTGTTCTGGACATCAACATCTTCGTCGAAGACAATAATGAATTTTGTAAACATCATCTGTCCCATACCCCATATAGCATTCATAACCTTTTTTGCATGCATGGGAAATGACTTTTTTATTGAGATAAGCGCACAATTATGAAATACACCTTCGATTGGAAGGTTGATGTCAACAATTTCGGGTAGTTGCATCTTTATGAATGGTAAAAACATTCGTTCTGTTGCTTTACCGATATAACAGTCTTCCATTGGTGGTTTACCAACTATGGTCGTTGGGTAAATTGGATGTTTTCTTTGTGTGATACATTTAATATGGAATACTGGATAATCACCTGGGAGTGAATAATAACCTGTATGGTCTCCGAACGGACCTTCTTTTCTAAGTTCATCAATTTCGATGTAACCTTCGAGGACTATTTCAGCCTTTGCTGGAACATAGAGGTCAATAGTTTTGGCTTTAACGATTTCAACAGGTTTTCCTCTTAGGAATCCTGAAAAAAATAGCTCTTCTATACCGTATGGGAGCGGTGCAGTTGATGAGTATATTGTAATTGGGTCACCTCCAAGGACTACTGCAACCTCCATGCGTTTACCGAGTTTCACGTGCTTGCGAAAATTTACAGCTCCGTCATGATGGATATGCCAATGCATTCCTGTCTTATCAATATCGAAAACTTGTAACCTGTACATTCCCATATTCTGTTTCCCTGTCTCAGGGTCTTTTGTTATCACAAGTGGTAATGTTATAAATTTACCCCCATCACCTGGCCAGCACTTTAATATGGGATAGTCGAATAATGAAAAATCTTTTTCTTTAATAACCTCTTGACATGGAGCCTTCTTAACTTCCTTTGGTTTAGAATTGCTCAGTTTATATAATTCTTTAAGTATCTCTATCTTCTTCGCAAAGCTCGCTTCTTTATCTAATTTGATAAAGGATGAGAATCTGTCCTCTATATCCTTGAAGTCGTTTAAACCAAGAGCCCAACCCATCCTTTTGTATGATCCAAAGAGATTAATAACAAGTGGTATATCTGAACCTTTGACCTTTTCGAATAAGAGCGCAGGGCCTCCTTTTTTTACAACTCTGTCTGTTATTTCAGTAATTTCAAGTTCTGTGTCGACTTCTGTCTTTATGCGTAGTAGTTCATTTTTCTTTTCAAGAAAATCTATAAATTCTCTTAGGTCATCAAACATCATTTGTTTTGGAGTCCTGATTTAAAGATTTCTTTTAGAGTCTTTGCAGCACTGTATAATGAAAAATTAAAAGATTTGTCTTTAATCATCTTTGACTCACTAAGAAGCCAGCTCATTAAAATGCCCTGTGCAGAGCCAAAAATAACCATCTTTGCTACCTTCGTATTAAGGTTTTTCTTGTAAATTCCTTTTTGTTTGCCTTCTTTAAGAATATCCTCAATGATATTAATAAATTCTAAAACCCTATTTATGGTGTAGTTATTGAGGAATAGATTACTCTGTTTCATGTCTATTAAAAATATTTCAGCAAGATATCTATCTTTTCTGAGCATGTTGATTATTGTCATAAATATTGCTTTTAGTTTGTCATTAGGATTTTCGATGGTTGAGATCTTAGACTTTATGTTTTCGATAATCATCTTCCACTTTTCATCAAATAACGCTAATAAGATTTCTTCTTTACTTGAAAAATAGTTGTATAAGGTTCCTTCTGCAACGTTTGCTTCCGCTGCAATTTCAGCTACTTTTGTATCATTGTAACCACGCTTTACAAATGTTTTTAAAGCTGCATCAAGTATCAGTTCGCGCTTGTCGGTATTTCTTTGTGGTTTAATTAAATCTGTTATTTTCATATCAAAGGTTTATATCTGAGTGAGTCCTCACTCATTATAAAAGTGAAATGATTAAGAAGTCAAGATACTTCTCTGGGGGTCAGGTCTTGAATCTTGAATTTTTATTGACGACATCTTTAAAGATACTTCTCTGGGGGTCAGGTCTTGAATCTTGAATTTTTATTGACGACATCTTTAATGAGTTTAATTTTAAAGATTCTTTATAGCAATATAACCTAAAATTCAAGATTCAAGACCTGACCCCCAGAGCTGACCCCGTTGGTTAGAATTGACATAAGACGGATTGTTTGATATTCTACAGCTATTAAATGTAAAACATAAGTTTTTTGTATTGTCTCAATACACAATACAAAATTATAATTTTAAAGCTTTCTCCATCCTTAAAGAGGTGAAGTTATGGAATGCATACAGGAGAAGTTTAAACAATATTGTAATTGTACTTATGAACCTTGTGAGAGGAAGAAAAGGTGTTGTGAATGTCTTCACTACCATAGGAGAAATGGTGAGTTACCAGCTTGTTTTTTTACAAAAGAATATGAGAAGACTTATGATCGTTCGATAAGTAATTTTATAAAGATGCATAAAAGATAACATTCTGAGTTATCCTTTTAAAAGTTATATAAAGCCGGTGTGGTGGAATTGGCAGACGCGCCGGACTCAAAATCCGGTGGAGGCGACTCCGTGTGGGTTCAACTCCCACCACCGGCACCATTTTATTTAGTTCTTATATGAGTTATAAAAGTATTAAACAGTGGCCAGAGGGTGAGAGACCAAGGGAAAGATTATTAAAATACGGTCCCGATAAATTATCTACAGCACAACTTCTTGCGATAATTCTTAGAACGGGTAGCGGTAAGAAGAGCGCTATAGACCTTGCAATGGAGATACTCAATCAATTTAGAACTCTTAAAAATATTGAGAGTGCTAAGGTCGTTGAATTTTCATCTATAAAAGGAATGGGTGATGCAAAGATAGCGCAATTAAAAGCTGCCTTCGAGATAGGAAGGAGATTGATTGAAGAACCACGAAAGAAAGGGCCTGTATTTTCTTCTGCGGAAGAGGTTTATAAGTACTTTTATAGGCTCAAAGATGTTCAAAAGGAGGAGTTTCATTGTGCTTTACTTGATGCAAAGAACAGGTTGTTAAGAGCCTTTCGCATAACAGAAGGGACACTGACAAACTCTCTTATCCATCCAAGAGAGGCTTTTAAAGATGCTATAAGGGAATCTGCGGTATCAGTTATATTTGTCCATAACCATCCAAGTGGTGACCCAACGCCGAGTAAAGAAGATATCTTAATGACAGAAAGGCTTGTGAAAACTGGAGAGATTATTGGTATTAAGGTTCTTGACCATGTGATAATTGGTGAGAACCATTATGTTAGTTTAAAAGAGAAAGGTTATATATAATCGTGAGGAGGGATTAATATGCCAAAAGTTAAAAGGGCGATAATAAGTGTATCTGACAAGAAGGGTATTGTTGAGTTCGCAAAGAAGCTTAATTCATTAGGTATAGAAATTCTCTCAACTGGTGGAACAGCAAAGGTCTTGAGAGAAGCTGGTGTTGAAGTAAAAGATGTCTCAGCTTATACGGGATTCCCTGAAATGCTTGATGGGAGGGTAAAGACATTACATCCAAAGATTCATGGGGGCATTCTGTCGAGAAGGAGCAATTCTAAGGATATGGAAGAAATCAATAAGTACGGTATAGAGACTATAGATATGGTGGTTGTGAATCTATACCCTTTTGAAGAGACTATCTCAAAGACTGGTGTGACCTTTGAAGATGCTATAGAAAATATTGATATAGGTGGACCAGCTATGTTAAGGTCTGCATCAAAAAACTTTCAGGATGTGGTTGTTGTTGTTGATCCAAATGATTATGAATTAGTAATACATGAGTTAGAGGATTTAAAAGGAGATTTAAGTTATAAGACGCGTCTTAGGCTTGCGCAAAAGGTATTTTCGCATACGTCAAGATACGATTCATTGATTGCTGAGTATCTTAAGAAGTTCTTAGAATAAAAACTACATGAAAGTTCTCGTTGTCGGTAAAGGTGCTGCAGAACATGCCCTCATATGGAAGTTAAATAAGAGTAAGCATGTTGAAAAGATATACTGTAGCCCGGGAAATGCCGGGATTGCAGAATTGGCAGAGTGTATAGAGATTAACCCTCCAGATTTAGAGACATATTTAGATTTTATAAAATACGAGTGGATTGATCTCATTGTAGTCAACGAGATTGAGATGCTGATAAATGGTCTCGTTGATGTTATCGAAAGAGAAGGTTTTAGGGTACTTGGCTTAAGGAAGAGCGCTTCGAGGTTAAGATACAGAAGGTCACATATTTATGATTTATTAAAATCTTCTGGCTTTCACTTGCCTCAATATAGGGTCTTCACATCTTTTATTCAGGCGCAGGAATACATAATGATGAAGGGTTTCCCAATAGTTATAAAAACAGATGATATAACTAACGATGAGGATATGTTTGTTTCTTATACGATTGGTGAGGCTATGAATGCATTAAAGAAGCTAATGAAGATAGAAGATTCAAAGGTGTTTTCGAAAAAGATTTTGATTGAAGAATTGATTAGTGGTGATAGGGTTACTTTTGTTGCTTTTACAGATGGAAAGACTATATCAAGACCAATAGCTATGTATAAGTATATGTATAGTGAAGAGGGTGAGAAGGGTTCCTATACTTCAGGAATGGGCGCATATAGCATTCCAGATTTGAATAAATATGATGATAAATATTTTTTGAATATTGAGAAGCCTTTATTAAAAGTATTTAATGTTGATGATGTCAATTTCAGAGGTATATTCTCCGTAGACTTGATAATTGATGGAGAACAGGTATATATTGCTGACCTTAAATGTTATTTAGGTGACCCTGAGATACAGACTGTGATACCTCTTTTGGGTAACGATATATTGGAGGTGTTTCTCTCAATTACTGATAATAAGCTTTCTAATATATATGTAGTGTGGCAGAATCTTTCTTCAATATGTGTTGTTATATCAAAGAAGAAGTATGGTGAAAGAACGAGTGATGTCTTAAAGATTAGGGATTTAGATAAGCTTAAAAATTTTAAGAATTTATATGTATTTCATAACGAGACTTTATTTAATAATGATGAGATAATGATTTCTAATAAAAAGGTTTTAAGCATTACGAGAGTTGGTGAGACACTTAAAGAGGTGAGGGAAGATATTTATAAAGCAATTAGCGAATTGTCTTTTGAAGGAATCTATTTCAGAAAAGATATTGGATTGATTTAAAATAAAATATGGAGGAGGTTTTATGAAGGTTGAGGTTTTAATAGTAATGGGGAGTGACTCTGATTTGCCCATAATGGAAAACGCAAAGAATATGCTTGATGAATTTGGGATAAGCTCTGAGATGGTTATTGCTTCTGCGCACAGGACGCCTGAAAAGGTAGTAAGGCTTGTGAGGGATGCTGAAAAGAAGGGTATTGAAGTGATAATTGCGGGTGCTGGCATGGCAGCACATCTTGCAGGTGTTATAGCTTCACATACACTCCTCCCCGTTATTGGTGTGCCTTTAGATTCATCTCCATTAAAAGGTCTCGACGCCTTATTGTCAATTGTTCAGATGCCAGCAGGTGTTCCAGTGGCGACTGTTGCAATTGGAAAGGTAGGGGCAAAGAATGCAGCAATACTTTCTGCGGAGATTGTTGCAAAGAAGAGGCCTGAGATAATTGACCGTCTAAAAGACTACAGAAAAAGACTTGCAGAAGAAGTCGAAAGAAAAGCAAGCATCTTGACAACGAGAGTGAAATAGAGGATGAAGGTTCACCTTGATTGTTTCCCGTGTTTTTTAAAACAATCTTTGATAGCGCTCAGATTGGGGACAAACGATAGGGTCTTACAAGAACAAATCATAAAAGAATTACTTTATGATATAAAGTCTTGTGATACTTCAAAGCCTCCTGCTTATACAACAACATTTCTTCATAGAAAGATACGCAAAATGCTTGGCAACGATCCGTTCAAAAGGATAAAGTCAGAATACAATCAGATTGCGCTTAAACTCTATCCTTCTTTAAAAGATATTATTAATAAAAGTAATGATCCATTATGGACTGCGACGAGGCTTGCTATTGCGGGCAATGTAATTGATTTTGGCATATTTACATCAGTGGATATTGAAGGTACTATTGAGAAGGCTTTAGGGAATGAGCTTGCAGTCGATAATTATAATTCTTATAAAAAATCAATTAATAATGTAGAAGAAATATTGTATCTTCTCGACAACGCTGGCGAGATCCTGTTTGATAGGCTTCTTATTGAAACACTTGTTGATTATAAAAAGGGTGTTGTCGCTGTTGTTAAAGGCTCTCCTGTTATTAATGATGCGACTATGGAAGATGCTGACGAGATAGGTTTAACGAAGATTTGTAATGTTATTGATAATGGGTCTGATGCTGTTGGGACTATACTTGATTGGACGTCTAAAGAATTTAGAGACGTGTTCCAAAAGTCACAATTAATCATTAGTAAAGGACAAGGTAATTTTGAGACACTTGTAGGAACGAAGAAAAAGATTTATTTTCTATTCCAATCTAAATGTGATGTTGTCTCAAGAGAACAAGGCTTGCAGGCCGGTTCTATGTTACTAAAAGATTCCGAATTTGGTTTATAATGGCTATCTGTTTCCTTCTCTCGTCCCAGTGCCTCTTCTTCTTGTACGTTCTCTTTCGCGCCTTTCACGAGGTTTTGCTTCATTCACAATAATATTTCTGTTCATGAAGCTATTACCGTTCAGTTTTGCAATGGCATTATTAGCATCTTCTTTTGTTGCCATTTCGACAAAACCAAACCCTCTCATCTTTCCGGTTGCACTGTCCTTGATTAGCTTTACTGAGACGACTTCACCAGTCTTTGAGAAGAGATTTCTCAAATCTGCTTCAGTAGCCTTGAAAGAGATGTTCCCAACATAAAGTCTTGTTCCCATATTTCCTCCTTTTTTTGTTGCATCCATCATTTAAAACCCTTAGGAGCTTAAAGATGTGCAAATTAATTATGTAATTTTAGAGAATTGTGGCTAAATTTCAATTTAAAAAACATGATTAACTATTAGCTTTTTTTGTTTCTAACTCCTCGATTGCTTCTTTTGCAATGAGTCTTACACTTGGATCTTCGTCTTCAAGCAGTTTTTTGAGGTGGGGTACGCTATCCTTGTCTCCAATAATTCCAAGCAAATATGCGGCATCACCACGATTTGTAGGATTTTGATTATTTAGTAGCGGGATGATGAAAGGCAAAGCTTTTTTTACGTTCTCAGGGTCTTCTTTTTTCATCTCCTCAAGGAGCGCGGTAATGCCAATCCTTACCCTCATTCTTTCGTCCGTAAGTAGTTCCCCTACATATGAATATAGGGAGACGTCGTGTTTAAACATGTCAATAATATTTTCAAGATAACCAGCTTCCATATAATCAGCTATCATCTTCTTTGTCTCGAGGTCATTGACATCCACTTTGTCCATTAGCTTCTAATAAGATAGCATAATTAGGAATTTGATTCAATAGATAACTAAAGTATACTATAGAAGAGAATATTTTTTTGAGGGTATTATGAAACTTGAATGGTCAAGGTTTTGTCTTGATTTTTCGACGAAGACATATATTATGGGTATTTTGAATGTAACACCTGATTCTTTTTCAGATGGGGGTTTATATTTCAAAGAATCTGATGCGATAAAAAGGGCTTTACAAATTGCCGAAGAAGGTGCTGATATTATAGATATAGGAGGTGAATCTACCAGACCTGGTTCAGAGCCGATAAGTTTAGAGGAAGAGATTAGGCGTACAATCCCAGTAATAAAAGCATTAAATAAAGAGATTAATATTCCAATCTCTATCGATACTTATAAATCAGAAGTCGCAAGAAGGGCACTTGATGCGGGTGCATCGATAGTTAACGATATTAGCGGATTGAGATTTGATCCAAATATGGCAGATGTTGTGTCGGAGTATAAGGTTCCAGTAATAATTATGCACATTAAAGGAACTCCAAAAGATATGCAAAAAAACCCTGTATATGAGGCTTTGATTCCAGAGATTATGGATTATCTAAGGGAGAGCATATTGATTGCAAATAGTGCAGGGGTTGAGGATGATAAGATAATAATAGATCCGGGGATTGGATTTGGAAAGACGTTTGAGCATAATCTTGAGATAATAAGGAATTTAAACGAATTTACTTTACTCCAGAAGCCCCTTTTGATAGGTCCTTCTCGTAAGGCATTTATTGGTAAAATCCTTGGGGATGCACCACCTGAGGAGAGATTTGAGGGGACGGCGGCTGTTGTCGCCATATCGATAATGAATGGCGCAAATATTGTGCGTGTTCATGATGTTAAAAATATGGTAAAGGTGGTAAGGGTTGCAGATGCTATTAAGAGAACAAGGATATCTTTTTAATTTAACTTTTTTAGCGGAGGTAGCTTGTGATGTGGTGTAAAAATGCTGTTAAAAAACTTTTCAAAGTAGTTATCCCAGCTTCAGCTTTTATCGTCCGTTCAGCCTTAGGAATTGGTTCAATAGCTATTGTAGCTGTTTCTATCAAATCTTCACTTAAGAGATTAAAGAATAAAAAAACAACTTAATCATTGGTCATCTTCTTTTAACGAATCTTGTTCTATTTTATCTTGTATAATTTCTTCTTTCTCTTCTTTTGATATTTGTTGTTCACCTTGAATTGATTCAGATGGAACTCCCAGCATAATCTCAGTTTTATAGAAAAAGATCATTATTGTTGAGAAGATGCATAAACCTAAATATGTCTCGACGGCATATGAGATTAACTGATATGGAAATGATATTATTGTTCCAATAATTGGAATGAACTTGAAGGGGTAACCAAGTAATATGAGGAGAAAACTTATTAGTATATAGCTACCAAACATTATTGCATAAAGCAAAAGTGATCGAGGATACTTGATTATATAATTCAGTGATTCTTTTAAAGATTGGAAAACCCCTATATTTTTTATTGAGAGTGCTGCTATTCCATATAGTGTCAAAGACAATAAAAATATAATAACGAATAATGAGATGATAATTAAGATTAAAGACATGAATGTCCCTATAAATAACGCAAAGGTTGAGGTTTGCTCTTGAGCATTAGATACGAATACGGCTATCCCACCGCCGATTATCCCAAAGACAAAGGCTGTAAAGATAAAGATTATCCCTATTATTGTGGTAAAACCAAGTAATCGTAAAAAGAGTCTTTTTGCTTCTTCAAAGAATAGATGAATGGAAAATTTACTAATTTTGCCAAGTATATTTGACGATATTATACCAATAGAACCAGAAAAGACATAAAGGCCAATAGCTGTTATTATTAAAAGATATAAGAAGAAACTTATAATAACAATGATGAATATACCTAAGTATTTTGATAGGATTTCTGATGGTTCATTCAATATTCTAAATATATCATGGATATTCGTTAAGCCTGTTAAGTCAATTCCAAAGAATATAAAGGCAATTGCAAGTGGAATACCGACGATGATGAAAAAACCGAGGCTACATATGATTACCATGCATATCTGTATAAGTACAAGCTGCCAGTTTTTGTTTATTAAATTGAAGCCTTCTTTGATTGCGTCAAGGTATTTCACCGTAATTCTCTATCCCTTTCAACGATTAATTCTTCATATAAGTAATCTGGTAATTCTTTTAAAAATCTCGATTGTTTCTGAAACTTAAATCCACCATTATTATCTGATTCTGGGCAGCACAAATAAAGATTTTTTCTTGCCCTTGTTATCGCAACATAAAAAAGCCTTCTTTCTTCTTCCTCAAAATTGTTTCTCAATGATTTTTCCGATGGGAATTTGCCATCGTTTAAACCAATGATAAACACAACATCCCATTCAAGTCCTTTCGCCTGATGTACAGTAGAAAGTATAACATAATCTTTATCTCCATTTTCGTCATCTTCAATATCGAATCCTGATGCACTTTGTAGGCTGAGATCACTTGTAAATTTTTCAAGGGAATCATACCTTTTAGAATATCTTAACATTTGCATGATGTCTTCTAATCTATCTTCTGCATCCGGATAGTGATTGTATAAATGGTCTTCGTAACCATTTCTTAAAACAAGTTCTATAGCATCAGAGGGCATGTTCACTTCTCTTAGTTGGTTTAATAGGTTAAGGAATGATGAAAAGCCTTTTATGGCTTTTTGTTGAATTATATAATCCAGCTCAAATATACAGTCGATTGGGTTATTTGATTTAATCATGTTATCCCATAATTTTGATACAGTTTTCTTGCCTATTCCTGGAATCAATTTTAGTACACGTTTCCAGCTCAGTTCATCATAAGGATTTGTAATGATTCTTAAGAAAGAGAGGATGTCTTTTATATGTGCTTGCTCAAAAAATTTTAATCCTGATCTGACTTCGAAAGGAATACCCCTTGATTGGAGTTCCATCTGTAATTCCATAGATTGGTAATGTGAACGATATAGGATTGCTATTTCGTTTAGCGGGATATTATCCTCATTTAATTCGAGGATTCTCTGTGCTACAAATTCAGCCTGTTGTATAATGTCATTTACTCTTACAAGGTAAGGTGGTTCTCCCGAGCTTTTAACTGATTGTAGTTTTTTCTGAAATTGCTTAACGTTGTTTATAATGCTTTTATTTGCAAGGTTTAATATTTCTGGAGTTGATCTGTAGTTTATAGTTAGGTTAAATATCTTCACATCTGGATATCTTTCTGGAAATCTTAATATGTTCTCAAATTCAGCTCCTCTGAATGAGTATATTGATTGAGCATCATCCCCTACTGCGGTGATGTTCCTGTGCTGAAAGCATATTAAATCAACGATTTCAGCCTGTATCTTGTTTGTATCCTGATATTCATCGACGAGTACATGTTCAAATTTATCGGAATAATAATTTCTAATTTTTTCGTGTTCAAGGAGTAACCTTTTCCAGTTGAAAAGGAGGTCGTCGAAGTCCATTAAATTAAGCCTTCTTTTCTTTTTTTCATAGATCTTTAATACATCTCTTATCTCGTCAATGGCATTAATGAAATGTGAGTATCTTTGTAAGATTAAATCTTCAAGTGGGACTAACTTATTTTTTAACAGGCTTGATATCTCACAAAGCACATTTCCTTTAGGCATGAGTGTTTTTTTACCTGTTAGCTCATCTAAACACGAATCAAGCAGTTCTTTAGAATCTTCTTTATCAAGGATGGAGAAACCTTCTTTGTAGCCAATCAACTGGGCATGTTTTCTTAATATGATATTTGCAATATGATGGAATGTTCCACCCCATAGCCCGTAAATATATTTCTTCATTAAGTCTTCGGCTTTTTTCATCATATCGTTTGCTGCTTTATTTGTAAATGTAATTAGAAGTATGTTGTCAGGTTTTGTGCCAGTATCGATTAATCTCGCAACCCTGTAAATAATAGTTCTTGTCTTTCCTGTGCCTGCACCTGCGAGTATTAGCATTGGACCGCCATGGTGCATTACAACTTCGTATTGTTCAGGATTTAGTTCTTTTGAATAATCTACGCAGAAATTTGATTTCGATTTGTTTGATAAATAATATTTCTTCATAAATATGTCTGAATATAATTACTAAAAAATATTGTAACCATTTCTAAACAAATAATTCGACTAAAAAGAGAAAACCATTTGATTGCGTTTATAGCGTTTGTCAAGTTTAATGCTTCGCATTGGAAGTGAGACCTGCAGAAGCAGGTCTGGAATTGAGTACCGCATAGCGGTACTGGAAGTTAGTCGCCTTTGCGACTGGAATTTGTAGCGTTTATTGCGTTTATTGCGTTTATTGCGTTTTTGGCGTTTATAGAGTTTATTGCGTTTATAGCGTTTGTTGCGTTGTTTAAAAGGATGTTATTGGGTGACAAAAATAATTATTTCGAAATTAGATTATATGTTACGTAAATATCATTTATGTACACATGGGAAACTATTTATGGATAAAATAATGCAGATGTTGCGAAAAAATTTATTTTTCGATACCTTTTATGCACATTGTGTATAACAATATGATTATACTTATATATAGTTAATGATTATCTTATTACAACTCTAATATGGACATCTTAAATAAATTTATCGAGTTAAATAAATTTTTGAGCAATATCTGCATTATACACCCAACCTTATATAATAAAACCAAAACAATGGCAATAACTCAATTTCTGAAACAAAATAAACTACCTTTTATACAGATGTATAGTCTATTGGGTATTGTAATGTAATTGTTTATTTTATATCTGAGGCTTACGCTTCGACTTCAGCCTCAGTAGTGAAGACCCGTGATTTTGTTTCATAAATTGAGTTATTGCCACCTACCTTTCAGCCTTTTTCCGCTCTGCGCTATGCGCCGTTGCCTTTGCGCCACGCGCCTTACCGCCTTTAAACAAACGCAATAAACACTATAAACGCCAAAAACGCAATAAACGCAATTAGCGCAATCTTTACAAATAGTACATAAATGATGTTTACGTAACAACAAAATTAGATTATATTGATAAAAAGCACTAAAAGAGGGTATATTATCATTTAAAATTTAGGAGGTGTGGTATGCTTATAGATTTAATTGATATAGCATATGCGATGGGTCCAACCCCTCAAAGTGGTCAGGGACAAGGAGGTGCTGCTGGGTTGTTTGCAAGCCTTATCCCTTTGATACTTATTTTTGTAATCTTTTATTTTCTCTTGATAAGACCCCAACAGAAGAGGGCTAAAGAGCATAAACAAATGATAGACAACCTAAAAAAGGGTGATAAAATCATAACAACGGGTGGAATCTATGGCGTTATAGATTCTGTAGGGACTAATACGTTTACTGTTAAGATAGCAGAAAACGTGAAGATTAAATTGGGTAAGGCTTACATAGCTACACTTAGAGCCTCTTCTGACGAAGATTAAAGTGGTGGTTGAATGAAGAAGAAGATACTCTGGAAGTTAGCTCTCATAGGGGTTACTTTAATATTAGCAATAATCTTTTTCTTACCTAACACGCCTTTGTTTAAGTATATGCCTGATTGGTGGAAGAACAATATGCCTAATAAAGGTATAGTACTTGGCCTTGATTTACAGGGTGGTCTTCATCTTGTTTTTGAGGTAGAAGGAGATAAGGCTGTCGAGATTACTACACAAAGATATGCCACTGGATTGACTGAATTATTTAAGAAGAAGAATAAGCAGGCAGAAGTAATTGTTAAAGGTTTAAACATCGAAGTTAGTCCTTCAGTTCCAGATGTTAGAAGACTGATCGAAGATAACTACCCAACGCTTTCTGTTGTTGAGAGTGGCGGTAAGCTTGTATGCAAATTAACTGACCGTGAAGTAAAAAGGATAAAGGACAGTTCTGCAGACCAAGCTCTCGAAACTATTCGTAATAGGATAGACCAGTTTGGTGTTGCAGAGCCAACAATCCATAGGCAGGGTGAGAATGAGATAGTCGTTCAATTACCTGGTGTTAAAGATCCAAAAAGGGCGATTGAGCTTATTGGAAAGACTGCACAGCTTGAATTTAAGCTTGTAGATGACGAGTCACCCTTAGCTGCTGAACTTCCACAGTCTATACTACCTGGGGAAGAAGAAGCAGTCCTTAAGCAGTTTGCTGATAAAATCCCAGAAGGAGATGAGATACTTTTTGAGAAGAAGGTTATTAATAGAGAAACGGGTGCCGTTAGAAAGATACCCATCCTTTTGAAGAAGCAAGCTGTTCTTACAGGGGATCTATTGAGTGATGCAAAGGTGAGTATTGATACGAGATTCAATGAGCCTTATGTGTCTTTATCATTTAATGCTACAGGTGCAAAGATATTTGAAGAGATTACAGGCGCTAATATAAAAAAGAGACTCGCAATTATACTCGATAATACAGTTTATTCCGCCCCTGTTATACAGGAGAGGATAGCTGGTGGTAATGCACAGATAACAGGAAACTTTACATTGGAAGAAGCTAAAGACCTGAGTATTGTTCTTAGGGCTGGAGCTTTGCCAGCTCCATTGAGAATGCTTCAAAATGTTACTGTTGGACCATCGCTTGGAAGGGATTCTATTGAGGCGGGAAAGATAGCAGGTATAATAGGAACGGTTGCTGTGGTTGTCTTTATGATATTTTACTACAGGCTTTCTGGTTTGATAGCTGATTTTGCGTTGTTGTTGAATATAATCTTGTTACTCGGTGCAATGGCGTCTTTAAATGCTACCCTAACCTTGCCAGGTATAGCGGGTATCATACTTGCAATTGGTATGGCTGTTGATTCTAATGTTCTCATGTTTGAGAGGATGCGTGATGAGCTTAGGGCTGGCAAGACACCAAGGGCTGCTGTTGATTCAGGGTATAAAAAGGCATTCTGGACTATATTCGATTCACATGTAACAACATTGATAACTGCCGCCGTGTTATTTCAGTTTGGAACAGGGCCAATAAAAGGATTTGCGGTGACATTAAGTCTTGGTGTAGCAATAAATCTATTCACTGCACTCATTGGGACTAAAGTAGTCTTTGATATTATAAACAGTAGGCGCGAGCTTAAAAGACTGAGTATATAGGAGTGGTACATGATTGAACTGATAAAGAATCCAAATATTAATTTTTTAGGAAAACGTAATTTTGCGTTTTTATTTTCTGGTGTGCTTGTGATTATTGGAATAATAGCCATAGTCCAGATTGCTACTGGTAAGGCTAACCTTGGGATAGATTTCGCTGGTGGTACGGCCATTCAGCTGAAATTTGAGAGACCTGTTTCACTACATCAAATTAGGACTTCTCTTGAGAAAGAAGGTTTAAAGGACTTTGATTTGCAGGATCTTCCAAGCGAAAATAAGGTATTGATAAGAGTTAAAAAGACTGAACAAGAACTTGGTGCTGTTTCAGAACAGATAACAGGTATACTAAATAAAAGTTTTCCAGATAATAAATATATTATTGATTCAATCACTTCCATAGGACCGAAGGTCGGTGGAAGATTAAGGGCAGATGCTGCAAAGGCAATAGCGGTAGCTGTAGTTGGGATTCTTATTTATGTTGCCTTTAGATTCCAGTTTAAGTTCGGTGTTGGGGCAACAGTTGCTACATTCCATGATGTACTTGCTGTGCTTGGTCTTTTCTATCTTTTGGGTAGGGAGATTAATCTTATACTTGTGAGTGCGCTTTTAACCATTGCAGGTTATTCGTTAACGGATACAGTAGTGGTATTTGATAGAATAAGAGAAAACCTTAGAGTAAAACAAAGGGAAAATCTTGAGGTAGTTATGAATAAAAGTATTAATGAAGTATTATCAAGAACTATAATTACTTCATTGACTGTCTTGATAACGTCTCTTGCTCTGTTCTTTTTTGGTGGTGAGGTAATTCATGATTTTTCTCTTGCAATGATTATGGGTGTTATTATAGGTACATATTCATCGATATTTGTTGCGAGTCCTGTAGTGCTTTTGTGGGGTGGTAAGAGGCCATTTGCCAAGAAGTGATGATGTGTGTCTTTATAGATGGAATCTATGAATTCCATCTTTTATATCTGGTTTTGAATGAATAGAAGATGGTTTGTTTGTAAGACTAACACAGAGTATATTAGGTATTTGTCAAGAGCTGCATCCATCTCTAAAACGCTTTCCCAAATCTTGATAAACAGAGGTATTAGGACACCCGAAGACATAAGGTTATTTTTAAATCCTGAGTTGTCACAGATTACTGACCCTTTTGAATTAAGAGGTATTAAATCGGCTGTTGAGAGGGTCTTATCAGCAAGGAAGAGTGGTGAAAGGGTTCTTATACACGGAGATTTTGATGTAGATGGTTTGACCGCTACTGCAATATTATATGAGACTCTTAGAAAAGTAGGTATCGATTGTTACTATTACATCCCTCATAGATTGGATGAAGGTTATGGTTTTGGTGAGACTGCGATTAGATTTGCAAAGGGTAAAGGTGTATCACTAATATTAACGGTCGATTGTGGTATAACATCTTTCGAGGCGGTTAAACAATGTAGAAGAGAAGGTATAGATGTAATAATTACAGACCATCATGAGCCTTTAACGATATGTAATAGTTATAAAAAAGATGTTGATTCTACGGTGGGTGTTGCATCTGATGAATTTTTGTTACCTGATGCACTTGAAATCATAAACCCTAAGCTCTCTTATGAGGGTTGTCCTTTTTATCATCTATCAGGTGCTGGTGTGGCTTTGAAACTCGCTCACGCAATATTAGTCTCATTGTTTAGTAATAGTATTGCATCGGAAATGATTTATGAGTTTTTAGATCTTGCTGCACTCGGAACACTCGCAGACATTGTTCCTTTAATCGGTGAGAATAGGGTTATTGTTAAGGAAGGTATAGATATGTTGAGAAAGATGCCAAGGCCTGGGTTAAAGGCATTGAAGGAGGTTTCTGGGATTGATGGGAGAGATTTTAGGGCTGGGATAATCTCCTTTACGATGATACCAAGACTTAACGCTTCAGGAAGACTTTCACATTCAAAGGATGTTATCAAGCTTTTAACTTCTAAATCCTATAATGATGCATCAGCTCTCGTTGAATGGCTTGATAAATTAAATGTAGAGAGGCAAAGGCTCGAGGAAGATATTTTTCAGGAAGCCATTGAACAGATTAAAGGAAAAGAAATAATGCCAATAATTATTTTAAGCTCTGAGGGTTGGCATAGGGGTGTTATAGGAATAGTGGCATCAAGAATAGTCGAGATGCTTTATAGGCCATCTATTATATTCAAGTTAGAAGGTGATGTTGCTAAAGGCTCTGCAAGGAGTATTCCAACGTTTGATATTTTTAAGGCGATATCAAGATGTAAGGACCTCCTCAACCGATTTGGTGGGCATAAAAGTGCTGCTGGTGTTGAACTGAAAGTCGAAAATTTGCCAGCATTTGAAGAGATGATTAATAGGATTGCTTTAGAGATGTTAACGGAGGATGATTTAATACCTTTATTAAAGATAGATGCAGATGTTGCATTAAACGATATAGATTTTAATCTTGTTAGTGAAATAAATAGGCTTGAACCCTTTGGTTTTGGTAATCCAGAACCTCTGCTTGGTGCAAAATCTCTTGAAGTCCTTTATCCAAAGGTTGTTAAAAACTCCCATGTTAAGATGAGGCTGAGGCAGAATAACTATTCGATTGATGCTATAGGCTTTGATATGGCATCATATGTAGAGACATTAGAGGGGGCGAAGATGATAGACGCTGTCTTCACGCCGTTTGAGAAAGAGTGGGAGGGTTTTAGAAGTTTACAGCTTAATCTTAAGGCAGTTAGACCAACTCATTAAAATAACCCCAAATAGTATAATATTATATGAAAGACGAGATAACCATTGAGAGACTGATTAATAAAGTTTTATCTTATCATCCCGATGCAGATGTTGATTTGATAAAAAGGGCGTTTGATTTTTCGAGTAAAGCCCATGCAACACAAACGCGCGTCACTGGCACACCATATATTGAACACCCCTTATCAGTGGCTTTGATACTCGCCGACATGAAGATGGATATATCAACGATAGTTGCAGGATTATTACATGATACCATTGAGGATACTGATACAACTATCAAAGATATAAAGGATAATTTTGGTAAGGAGGTTGCGTTTCTTGTTGAGGCATTAACTAAATTATCGAAGATGGAATTTAATACACGTGAAGAGGCCCAAGCAGAAAATTTTAGAAAGATGATTCTCGCTATGTCAGAGGATATTAGGGTGATACTTATAAAGTTTGCTGATAGATTACATAATATGAGGACACTCCATTATCTCCCAGAAAGTAAGAGACACAGGATAGCAACGGAGACACTTGATATATATGCACCAATTGCCAATAGACTTGGTATAGGATGGTTAAAGACGGAGCTTGAGGATCTAAGTTTCAAACATCTTATGCCAGAACTTTATAATGAGCTTGTTAAAAAGGTGGCAAAAAGGAAAGAAGATCAAGAAGCATATTTAAAAGAGGTAACAGATATTGTAACAAAGAAGTTGAAGGAAGAAGGTATAGAAGGCACAGTCTCCTGGAGGATTAAACATTACTATGGCATCTATCAGAAGATGTTGAGACAAGGTATAACATTTGAGCAGGTGCATGACGTACTCGGATTGAGGATAATAACAGATACAAAGGCAAATTGTTACGCAATACTTGGCTTGATTCATTCGTTGTGGACTCCAGTTCCTGGAAGATTTAAAGATTATATTGGTGTACCAAAATCGAATATGTATCAGTCTTTACATACGACAGTTATAGGCCCGAAGGGCGAGAGGGTTGAGTTTCAGATAAGGACTGCAGAGATGCATATGGTTGCAGAAAACGGTATAGCATCACATTGGAAATATAAGGAAAAGGGTAAGATAGATGAGAAGAGTGATAGGTATATATCGTGGTTAAGAGATCTTATTCAGGCACAAAGAGAACTTGTAGATGCGAAGGATTTTCTTGAGGCGGTTAAGGGTGAGGTTACACCAGAGGTGATATATATATTTACACCAAAAGGTGAAGTAAAGGAGATGCCCGTTGGTTCGACGCCTGTTGATTTTGCATATAGCATTCATACAGAGGTTGGAAATAAATGTGTTGGTGCAAAGGTTAACGATAGGATTGTTCCACTCAGGTATACATTACGAAGTGGTGATACGGTTGAGATAATCACCTCGCCAACACATGGTCCGAGTAGGGATTGGTTAAAATTTGTTGTTACACAGAGGGCAAAGAGTAAGATTAAGCAGTGGGTTAAGGCTGAAGAAAGGAAACAGAGTATTGAACTTGGAGAAAAACTCTTTGAGAATGAAATAAAAAAGCATGGGCTGACCCAATCTGTTGTTAGGTCTGAGGAGATGAAGAATGTCTTAAAGTTCTATAATGTACAGAGCCTTGATGACCTCTATGCATATATCGGCTATGGTAAGATATCTGCCCATCAGGTCGTGAATAAACTTGTACCTGAGAAACCCGAAGAGGTAAAGCCTATAAAGCCTGTAAAAGTAAAAAAGGAGATTAAAGGTATAACAATCAAAGGTGTTGACAATATACTTTATCATACCGCAAAGTGTTGTTTCCCAGTACCGGGGGATGGCTTGATTGGTTTTGTGACGAAAGGCAGAGGTGTTACAATTCATAGGAAGGATTGTCCTAATCTTGATAGGTTAGCTGTGGATGATGCAAGATTAGTGGAGGTGGATTGGAAGATAGAGGATAATTCTACAACACCAGTAAAGGTTTTCGTAGAGACTGTTGATAAACCAGGCATTTTGGCAAACCTGAGTGCTGTAATATCTTCAGTTAACATAAATATAAGTCATGTTGAGGCAAGTTCGACTGAAGATAAGAAAGCACACATATATTTTATACTTGAGGTTAAGGATAGAAACCAGCTTATATCTTTAACTCAGAAGATAGCACAGTTAGAGGGGGTTTTGAGGGTTAAAAGATAAAAAGCTAAAAAATATGTGATATAATATATAAGTGGCAGAATTGAGAATTGGATGCAGCGGATTTTTATATGATCACTGGAGAGGAAACTTTTATCCAGAAGAACTCTCGAGAAATCAGTGGTTTGAATATTACACAAAACATTTTAATACAGTTGAGCTAAATGTTACATTCTATCGTCTTCCTGAAAGAGAATCTTTTCTAAAATGGTATGCAACAACGCCTGATGATTTTCTTTTTTCGCTGAAGGGTAGTAGGTTTATTACTCATGTAAAAAAGTTAAAAGACTGTATAGAGCCGCTTGAGGCCTTCTTTTCGAGGGCGAGCCTTTTAAAAGAAAAGCTCGGAGTTGTGTTGTGGCAATTACCACCAAATTTTGCTTTTGATATCGATAGGTTCAAGGTATTTATAGAAATCCTAAAACCCTATGGAGTAAGAAGCACATTCGAATTCAGGAATAAGACGTGGATAAATAAAAAGATAAATAATCTATTTGAAAAGGAAAACATAGCTTATTGTATTGCAGACTCCCCTGAATTTCTCGATGACCTCCCGATTACAGCAGATTTTGTTTATATAAGAAGGCATGGTAGAGATGGTAGGTATGCAACATGTTACTCTACCGATGAACTAAAAAAAGATGCTAAATATATTAAAGCTCAGCTAAAAAATAAAAAAGATGTTTTTGTCTATTTCAACAATGATGTAGCTGGTTATGCACCAAAGAATGCTAAAGAGCTCATCTCCCTTGTTGACAAGAAGGTTCGATAGTTAATAAACCGCTATATTTATGGGAAAAGTAATTACAATAGTAAATCAAAAGGGTGGAGTGGGTAAAACAACGACTGCTGTTAATCTGGCTGCATCGCTTGCACTTGCTGAAAAGGATATACTTATTATAGATACCGACCCCCAAGGTAATTCAACATCGGGTCTTGGAATATCAAGAGATAATTTGCAAAGAAGTCTATACGATGTTTATACAGGGAATTCTGATATATTAAATGTCATGATTAAGACGGGCATAGAGCATTTGAGTATTTTACCCTCTACGATAGATCTTCTTGGTATTGAGATAGAGATTATAAATGAAGAAGGTAGGGAGAGTATTCTTTCTAAGGCGATAAATCCTGTTAAGGAGAATTTTAGATATATTTTTATAGATTGTCCGCCTTCACTTGGTTTGCTCACTTTAAATGCTCTTGTAGCTGCTGATTCGCTATTAATACCTGTTCAATGTGAGTACTATGCTCTTGAAGGTCTTAGTCTTCTTATGCAAACAATTCGAATGGTAAGGAGTTCATTTAATCCTAACCTTGAGATTGAAGGTATATTACTCACAATGTATGACTCAAGGAATAATCTATCTGAAGAGGTGGCAAAAGAGGTCAGGAAATACTTTGGTAATAAAGTTTATAATACAGTAATCCCAAGGAATGTTACACTTGGTGAAGCACCAAGCTTTGGGAAACCTGTTATCTTATATGATATGAAGTCAAAAGGGGCACAAAGTTATTTATCACTTGCAAAGGAGATGCTGAGTGAAAATGGCTCTCGGTAAAGGTCTCGAAGCATTAATACCCGAAAAGGGTGAAGAGGTGGTTTATCTTGATATAAACAGGATAATTCCTAACGAAGATCAGCCGAGGAAGAATATCAAAGATGAATCATTAAAAGAACTCGCAGATTCTATAAGAGAAAAAGGAGTTCTACAACCTATTATAGTGTCTCGCATTGGTGATGGAACATTCAAGGTTATAGCAGGCGAGAGGAGGTGGAGGGCTGCGTCAGTTGCAGGGTTAACAAAGATCCCTGCTCTTATTAAAAATTTTGCTACAAGAGATGCACTTGAGGTAGCGCTAATTGAAAATATACAACGTGAGGATTTAAACCCAATAGAGATGGCTGAAGCCTTTAATAGACTGATTAATGAGTTTGGTATAACTCAGGATGAATTATCGAAAAGGGTTGGGAAAGATAGAGCAACTATTGCGAATTATTTGAGACTTTTGAAGTTGCCCGAGGATATTAAATCTCTTATCTCTGATGGTTCTATTACACTTGGGCATGCTAAGGCAATTCTTTCAATAGAAACAAAAGCTGATCAGATAGAAGCAGCTAAGAAGATATCTCAGAGGAATCTCAGCGTAAGGGAAGCTGAGGTATTAGCAAAAAAATATTCTAAAAAGACTAAGATAAAGAAGTCCAAAGATCCCCAAATCTCTCTCCTTGAGCAAGACTTGATAAGAAGTCTCGGGACAAAGGTAAAGATATTACATAGAGGTAAAAGGGGTAAGATAGAGATCGAGTATTATTCCCTTGAAGAGTTTGATAGGTTGTTAGATATTCTTTTGCAGAGATAAGCATTCAAAGCATACATTTATCAGGAGGTAATTTATGGTAGAGGAGATGCTTTATGATGTCATTATAATTGGGGGTGGTCCAGCAGGTCTTACAGCTGGACAATATGCTTCAAGAGCGAGGCTTAAGACTATAATAATTGATAAATCATCAACTGCTGGTGCACTTGCTTATTCAAAGAAGATAGAGAATTATCCAGGGCTCACACGCCCTGTATCAGGTAAAAGACTGCTTGAGATAATGAGGAAACAAGCAAAGAAATTTGGTGCAAAATATATCGAAGCACAGGTGATTGGTGTAAATCTTCAAAGTGATATTAAAGAAGTAATAACTATGGAAAAGACATACAGCGGAAAGACGGTAATAATAGCAACTGGTTCAATGGGAAGAAAACCTACAATAAAGGGTGAAGGAGAATTTCTTGGTAGAGGTGTCAGTTATTGTGCTATATGTGATGCTGCTTTTTATAAGGGTCTAAAAGTCTGTGTAATTGGTAATTCTGAAGAAGCGGTCAAAGAGGCAAAGGTACTTACGAGGTTTGCAGAGACGGTTTATCTTATCTCTCCAACGCCTGAATTAAATATAGAAGATCCTTCAATGATAACAGAGCCGAATTTAGAAGTAATCCCTAATAATAGAGTTGTGTCTATCGAAGGGAATGACCTTGTGGAAAAAGTGATAATGATAGACAGTGAGGGTAAAGAGAAGGAATTACAGGTAGCAGGTGTTTTCGTCTACTTGCACGGTAGTAAGCCTGTCGTTGACTTTTTATACGATTCTATTGAGAAAGGAAAGGATGACTGTATAGTAGTGAATGAATTTATGGAGACATCGATTCCGGGCGTTTTTGCAGCAGGAGACGTTACCTGTACAGGTATTAGGCAGGTGGTAATCGCGGCTGCTCAAGGATGCCTTGCAGCTTTATCGGCTGAGAGATATATAGCAAAGAGAGATAGGATAAGAACTGACTGGGCTAAGTAAGTAATCATGCCAGTAAAACTTCTGATATTTGATCTTGATGGTACACTTGTAGATACAAGGCAGGATATAACATCTGCAATAAATTATGCACTTGAACCTTATGGATTTAAGAAAGTTGATGTCGATGAAACTACTAAACTTATTGGTGAAGGTGTTTCAAGATTGTTTGAGAAATTAATTGGTAATAACGATTCAGATATTATCGAAGATGTGAAAAACCGTTTTCTTGACTACTATTCAGAACACATTGCAGATTATTCAATGATTTATCCTAATGTCATAGAAACGCTTGAAAAATTGATTGATTATAAAAAGGCTATCATTTCAAATAAAAGGGAGGAGCTAACGAAGAAGTTATTAAAGAAGATTAATATTATAGAGTATTTCGATATTATAGTAGGTAGTGATACTACACCTGAAAAGAAGCCTTCTCCATTACCTATTCTTTATGCTTGTTCAAACTTGAATGTACAACCCAAGGAAGCAATAATTATTGGGGATAGTAATTATGATATAGAAGCTGGGAAGAAGGCTGGGGTATTTAAAACGATTGGTGTTACCTATGGATATAGAGATTTGATTTATTTGAAAGATGCTGATTATATTATAAGTAGTTTTGATATGATTCTACCAATTCTTGATACCTTTTCTGGTATACTAATATAATTTATATTTGTATTCAGTGCGCCTGTAGCTCAGTAGGATAGAGCAACTGCCTTCTAAGCAGTGGGTCAGGGGTTCGAATCCCTTCAGGCGCGCCAATAGAATTGAAATTTTATATTTTATTTATAATTGCAGTAAAGTTTTGATAAATTATTATTATGGTGAGTGTAGCTCAATGGTTAGAGCACTGGACTGTGGCTCCAGGTGTTGAGGGTTCGAGTCCCTTCACTCACCCCAATGGTTTGATGTGAATGCGCCTGTAGCTCAGTGGATTAGAGCATCGGCCTCCGGAGCCGATGGTCGGAGGTTCGAATCCTCTCAGGCGCGTTTGATAGTTGATGGCTGATTTTAAATGTGGGCCGTTAGCTCAGCTGGTAGAGCAGCTGACTCTTAATCAGCGGGTCGGAGGTTCGAATCCTCCACGGCTCACCAAAAATAAATGTCTCTGTCTTTTAATCTTTATTTTTAATAATAACTGCAATTGAAATAATGTTATTATTTCAATTGTTTTTA
>Ga0315298_1000398_pt1 | contig 84257 bp, 78 predicted proteins | sample WHS_1_MG_FD_203077 | JGI IMG/M metagenome (GOLD analysis project Ga0315298, IMG submission 203077) | Extremophilic microbial mat communities from Washburn Hot Springs, YNP, Wyoming, USA - WHS_1_MG | ecosystem: Environmental > Aquatic > Thermal springs > Hot (42-90C) | place: USA: Wyoming... | reverse complement strand
GAGAGGGATGTTGGAGAAAATCTTAGAGCGGTAACCTTAAATTGCCCCCTAAACGTGAGACCTCTTACCCTATCACTTAATAACCCAATTACTATTATCACTGTTAGCCCTACCCGAAGAGATATCAATTTGATCCGCTTTCTAAGATTTTCGGAGGCATCCTTCTCGGGACAATATATATTCCCACTCTTCAGTGAGGGATTACTTTAATAGGGGTTATAATCTTTCAGGAGTATGTATGTTTCCCTTTTCTCTTCTCCACAACAGTCTTGGATTAACCCTTTTTAGTCTACCGATTTATCTAAGTTTGTTCAAGCAAAATATCGCCAACCACCCAAGGCAAAAGGAAAGTCGTCATCGCTTGGTTCTACAGCTTCCCACTTAGGTGCTTCGACGATACTTGGTGGCCAAAGGTGTTAAAACTATAACCTCTGGAAAAGTAAAAGGTGGTAAGCCACAAGGGCTTACCCTACGAGATTAGCAAATTAAAATAACAAATGCCCCATCTTACCCTCCCATATATAAAGGACTTTTTCAGAGGGTCTCTCGCTCTTTGCTTGACTTTTTTCAATAAATCTTTTAAAAATATTTAAAGATAAAGTCTCCGAGCTTATTTCCTAAATCCTAATTGGATATGGAGATAGGCCGATAGGGCGTGGCTGGAAACGGCCATACCTCCCGTGTTTGGAAAGGAGATGGTCAATATAAAATAAATGGCCAATATCTAAACACGGGTATTGGCCATTTTATTTTGGATTTAACTCGCCATATGGAATCCCAGATCAAAAGATATGTTACTCGACCCTTATAAGCGAAAAATTAACTACCTTCGCATTTCGGTTACAGACCGCTGTAATCTAAGATGCACATACTGTATGCCAGAGGTTGGAGTCCCTCTTATCCCCCACGAGGAAATTCTCACATACGAAGAACTCCTTCGAATCGTCAATGTCTTTTCTGAAGAGGGAATATCAAAAATCAGGCTGACAGGAGGAGAACCCCTTATCCGAAAGGGAATCGTAGGTTTCATTTCGAGTCTTTCTAAAATAAAAGGCGTAAAAGACCTTAGCCTCACCACCAATGGGATACTCTTAAAAGACCTTGCCTATGACTTGCAAGTGGCTGGCTTAAAGCGTGTGAATATCAGCCTCGATTCCCTTATTCGAGAACGATTCTTCAAGATTACACGGAGGGACCATTTTGATTTGGTCTGGGACGGAATTGAAGAAGCCCTCAGGGTTGGACTCTCTCCTGTTAAAATCAACATGGTGGCGATTCGTGGATTGAATGATGATGAGATCGAATCCTTTGCTGAATTGACGCTCCGGTTCCCCCTTACGATTCGATTTATCGAGTATATGCCCATTGGGAATGGAAAAGAATGGAGACAAAACGACATTCTTACTATCTTCGATATAAAAAATTGTCTTGAGAGGAAGGGCAGGTTAGTTCCAATCCCGCCAGATCCATGGGATGGTCCAGCCAAACGTTTTCAATTAGAAGGAGCGATTGGAGAGATCGGATTTATTGGAGCAGTTAGTAACCATTTTTGTGAGAATTGTAATCGCCTCCGCCTGACTCCAGATGGAAAGATTCGAACCTGCCTCTTCTCCGATTATGAGATCGATATCAAGGAGATCTTAAGAAATGGGGGAACGGATCAGGAGTTAAAATCTCGGCTTCTGGCTGCTTTACAATTGAAACCTGAAAGACACCCTATCAACCATCCCCAGTTTAAAAAATGTCAGAGGAATATGTCAGCCATAGGAGGATAATTTAATTTCGGAACTTGGAATTTGGATTTCGGACTGCGGATTGTATCACACAACTCACTATTTGAATTTAGTAAATTAGAAACCCTATGTCCTACACCCTCTGTAAGAACAGGAGGTTTGAATGCCTAAATTAACGCATTTTGATAGAAGGGGTCGCGCGAAGATGGTCGACGTGACCAATAAGCCAAAGACTTTTAGAGAGGCCATTGTGCATGGGACGATCTATATGAAGCCGAGCACATTTAAAAAGATTATGAGGGGCAAGATTGCCAAAGGGGACGTCCTCTCAGTGGCTAAGGTGGCCGGGATTATGGCCGCAAAAAAGACCTCTGAGATCATCCCTATGTGCCATCCTCTTAACCTCTCCCATGTTGAGGTCAATTTTTTTCCTTTTGAGAAGGAGAGCAAGATCGATATCGAGGCTAAGGTAAAGATTAAGGCCCAAACAGGAGTTGAGATGGAGGGAATGGTTGCAGTGGCTACTGCAGGCTTGACGATTTATGATATGTGTAAGGCTATTGACAGAGGAATGGTCCTTACCGATATCCATCTCGTTAAAAAAACAGGTGGCAAGAGCGGAACCTATTCAGTTAAGAATTCGGGGTAAAAAATGAAAGGGGTCCAAAGAGGCAGGGTACTGGCAGTAAATATCAGTGAACATAAAGGGACTAAAAAAACAAATATTGGATCGTGTCCTCTCTTTAAGGATTTTGGCCTAAAAGGGGATGCACATGGGGGACCCTGGCATAGGCAGGTAAGCCTTTTAGCCAATGAATCCGTTGAAAAAATGAAGGCCAAAGGACTCCAAGTGGGTTATGGCGATTTTGCAGAAAATATTACGACCGAAGGAATTGATCTCGTGAGCCTTCCTATTGGAAGTAAAATCAGGATTGGAGATTCTGTTATCCTCCGAGTTACCCAGATTGGGAAAGAATGCCATCAGCACTGTGCTATCTATTATCAGGCAGGCGATTGTGTCATGCCCCGAGAAGGAATCTTTGCAGAAGTCATCCATGAAGGAGAGGTAAAGGTCGGGGATGAAATTATCATTGAAAAATCCGAAGCACAAAACCCAAAATTCGAAACAATATGAACATCCTAAGTTCAAATGATCCAAATTTGTCTTGAATTTTAGTCATCCGATATTTGAATCTGTTTTGCCTGCCGTCGGCAGGGATTTCGATATTCGGATTTCGCATTGACGCATGAGGGGAATATGTTTAAGGTTGCCATTATTACCATTAGCGATCGAGGTTCTAAAGGTGAGCGAGAGGATTCGAGCGGTCCTCTTATACAGGAAATGGTAAAGAATCTACCTGCCGAAATCATCCATTATGAAATCATCCCTGATGAGAAAGAACAAATCATTAAGGCATTAAAACGGAGTGCAGATGAATTAAAGGTAGATCTCATCTTTACCACGGGAGGCACGGGGTTAAGCCCCCGGGATGTAACGCCCGATGCCACCTTAGAGGTGATCGAAAAAGAGGTCCCTGGGTTTTCTGAAGCAATGAGGGCAGAAAGCCTAAAAAAGACCCCTCATGCCATGATCTCTCGTGCTATTACAGGAATTCGGGGTTCGACGCTCATTGTGAATTTACCAGGAAGTCCTAAAGGCGTGAGGGAAAATCTCAGTGTGATCCTTCCCGCCCTCCCCCACGCCCTTTCCAAATTGAAGGGTGACCCATCAGAGTGTGGCCAAGAGTGAAAGGAGGGAGACGATGAACTTATTTTCTCAAGAAGAGTGGAAACAATTTAAGGAAATCCTTGGAATTAAAGAGCCCCCCTTAGGGGTCTACTACACCAATGATAAGCCCGAAGGGATCACACCGAAGGAAGGAATATTTGGATGTATGATCGGGCTTCTTAAGAAAGCACGAAAGGAAAGGAAAACGGTTTACTTTGACCGAACCCATTTCGGTTGCCCAGGAGGAGGTTTTTATATGGGTTTCTTAGAAAAACCCCGACCGAATATTGAATACTTTCTTTCTTGTGGGATTCCTGGAGAAATGGAAGGAGAACGCTATATCAAGACACCGGAACTGGCAAGGGAGTATTTTAAAAAGATAAAACCAAGACGAGCACCTGGAAATTACTGTGTCTTCAAGTCCATTGAGCGATTTCAAGATGAGACCCAACCAGAGGTGATCATCTTTTTTGGAACGCCCGATATTCTTTCGGGCCTTTTCACATTAACCAATTATGCCTTGGAACGAACCGATGCCATCTATACCCCTTTTGGATCGGGCTGTGGAACTATCCTCACCTATCCTCTGATAGAAGCAGAGAGGTCAGAGCCCCGGGCGGTCCTTGGAATGTTTGATGTCTCCGCAAGACCAATGGTGGAGAAGGACCTTCTTACCCTGGCAATGCCCTATTCCGTATTTTTGAAACTCTTGGGAAATGTCTCTGGAAGTTTTCTTGAGACGGAGAGTTGGAAAAAGGTGCTTCAAAGGATATCCTCCTCGCTCTAATCTCCTCTTTCAAAAGAGAGGAATTTAAGGAGGGAGTCATGATATTCTCAGAAACGATCCGAATTAGTACAAAAGGGTTCAGCGATATCATCGACATCACAGATCAGGTGGGTTCAGTAGTCAGGGATTCAAATATAGAGAAGGGTAGGCTCTCTCTTGGAACATGGCAGCAGATCGTCTTTATAGACTTTGATAACCGAAGTAGGGATCGAAGAATTCTTGTCCCTATCATGGGGGAGTAATCATACTTTTTATTTCAAGAGCAAATAGATAGAGATAAGACTAATAAAGATGGCAAAGAATCTTCTGAGCAGGACTGGATGGGTTCTAAAGGAGACATAGGCCCCTACTCTTGCTAAAAGTACAGTGCCAATCGCTAAAGCCATTCCTCGCTGAAGATCCACAAACCCCAAACTCCACCTGGGCAGATCAGGATGTCCCATCCCATTGAGGATATAACCTGCTGTTGAAAATATGGATGTAATGATGATCGTGGCGCTTGATGTTCCAATGGCCAATTTCAATGGCATATTTAAAAAATAGTACATCATCGGTATGGTGAAGATCCCTCCTCCCACACCTGCCAGGGCGGAAACCACTCCTGCTACCAATCCAACCCCGATAAAGCCAAAACTATTTGAGTGATAAAGTAATTTGAGCCTTTTTTCTTCTTGGATCTCACCTTCAGTCAGCATTCTTATCGCTGCAATCAATGCGATGATGGCAAAGGCAATTTTGAGGGATCGACCACTTAATAGGGCGGCCAACTTCGATGTGGCTAAGGCAGTCAGGGCGCTGGAAAATCCAAGAGGGAGAACCGCATGCCAATCAATGTTTTTCTGTTTTTTTTGCTGATAAGTGCTGGCCAGAGATGTAAAGATAATCACAAAAAGGGAGGTGCCCACGGCGAGATGGGTCAATACCGTATAAGAAACCCCCAAACGTTCATAACTAAATATTAATACTGGAATTAATATGAATCCGCCCCCAAGGCCAAACAGACCCGCAAGAAAACCTATTCCACATCCAATGATCACAAACAATAATAAATCAAACGGTGACAGACCGATCACTCCCGGGATAAGGATTCAATGGTCATTGATTTTTTACTCATAGCGTAGGGCTTCAATCGGATTGAGCAATGAAGCTTTACGGGCTGGATAGAATCCAAAAAATACCCCAACCGAACCAGAAAAAAGAAAGGCTAAAAGAATGGCCTCGATTGAGAAGAGGATTGGCCATTGGGTAAAACGGGATAGAATGAGCGTTCCGGTCACGCCTACCCCAATCCCTATGGTTCCACCGATCAGGCTGAGCACTAACGATTCGATGAGGAATTGGAGAAGGATGTCTCTTCCTTTTGCTCCTACCGCCATCCGTATGCCAATCTCTCTTGTCCTCTCCGTAACAGAAACGAGCATGATGTTCATGATCCCAATTCCACCTACGATGAGGGAAATAGAAGCAATGGCCCCCAAGAGCAGGGACATCACCCTTGCCGACTCCTCAGCGCTTGAAGCGACCTCAGTCAGGTTTCGAACTGAAAAATCATTCTCCTGTCCGGGCTGGATCCGGTGTCTCTGCCGAAGGAGTTCGGTGATTTGCTCCTCAACGCTTTTCATCATTTCTGGCTCTCTTGCTTGGACAGTAATCACCCTCACCATTCCTGGGAATTGCATTCCAAAAAGTCTCTTCTGGGCAGTGGTCAGAGGAACGAAGATAATATCATCCTGATCTGTTCCCCACGTGGATTGACCTTTTGGAGCGAGGGTGCCAATCACCGTAAAAGGAATCTTTTTTATCCTCACGATCTGTCCGATCGGATCAATTCCTCCAAATAGATTGTCCACCACAGTCTTCCCAAGAAGACAAACCTTCGTAGTGCCATCCAGATCCTGTTGGGTAAACACTCTGCCTGAAGTCAAGGACCATTCTCTGATTTCAAGCATATCCGGCGTGGTCCCATATATCACAGTAGACCAGTTTTGGTTTCCAAAAACGACCTGGGCAATTCCAGAAAGATTGGGAGCAACGGCTTTAACCCCAGAAATTTCAGTTAAAATCGCTTTTCCATCATCCATGGTAAGGGTTGGGACCGTCCCTGTTCCAAACCTTATTCCACCACTTGTAGAACTTCCAGAAAGGACAATAAGGATGTTGGAACCCATGCTTGCAATCTGGTCAGCAATCCTCTTTTTCGCTCCGGAACCTACCGCAATCATGGCAATCACTGCACCCACCCCAATGATGATCCCTAACATGGTTAGGGCTGATCGCATCTTATTGACCATCAGCGCTTTCAAAGCAATCCGGAGGCTGGCAAGGAATCTGGTCATTGCTTCACCCTCTCTTCTATCATCGCAGAAGGTGAGAAATTTTTTCGATCCTCAACGATCCTCCCATCCCTGAAAAGGATCACCCGTTTAGCAAAAGAGGCGATATCCGGTTCATGGGTGATCATGATAATGGTGATCTCTGTCTCTCGATTGAGACGCTGAAAGATTCCCATAATCTCTTCACTCGTTTTCGTATCAAGATTTCCTGTGGGCTCATCGGCCAGAAGGATGGAGGGTTGATTGACCAATGCCCTTGCAATGGCAACCCGTTGCTGTTCTCCACCAGAGAGTTGGCTGGGGTGATGATGTTCCCTCCCCTCCAACCCCACCGACGAAAGTGCTTTCTGTGCCATCTCCCTTCGCCTGGAAGATGAGGTTCCTCCGTAGATCAGGGGGAGTTCAACATTTTCTAACGCAGAGGTTCTGGAAAGAAGATTGAATCCCTGAAAGACAAAACCGATCTTTCGATTTCTGATTTCAGCCAATTCGTCCCTTGATAGGCGATCACCATTAATGCCTTCTAAGAGGTATTGGCCGCTTGTAGGTCGATCCAGGAATCCGAGGATATTCATGAAGGTGGATTTCCCTGAGCCTGAGGGACCCATAATGGCCACAAATTCACCTCGTTCAATGGAGAGAGAGATACCTCTTAGGGCTGAAACTTCCACCTCCCCTAAACTATAGACCTTTACCAGATCGCGAACTTGAATCAAGCTCTCCATATCATCCTATCCATTTCCCAATGATATACTATTTCAAAACCCCCGTCGCAGAATCCTTACTTTATCGGAGTCCGCATAAACGGTGAAGAGGTCTTACTTTGTGTTGATCCCTTTTTGCTCGAAATCTCTTCTACAATGACCTCCATTCCTTCACGGAGATCTCCAGAGACTACCTCACTGAATGTCCCATCCGTAACTCCAACCACAATCTCGATGGGAATCGGTTTATTCTCCTTAGAAAGGATCCACACCCTTCCTGGCTTCCCTTTATCTCTCTTTGAGGATTGGGCTATCTCCGACCACTTTGTCCTCTGTTCCTCAGTCAACAAGCCCCATATCTTCTGACGAAGTAATGCCCGGATTCGAGCCTGTGCCTCTTCCGGCTTTGATTTTTCCCTGATCTCCTGAAATTCGGCCCTGGAGGATTTGAGGACCATCTCAATCTTCGATTGTTGGTCTGCTGTAAGTTGAAGTCCTTTGAACAACCGCTCTAGTCCAGCCCGCCCTGTCTCTGAGGCCACAGGCTCCTTTTTCTTTCCAGAGGTCGTCTCTAACTTTTCAGACTCTGGTCTATACCTCAAAGCGGAATTGGGGATCTTTAAAACCCCTTCCCGATGTTGGATTAAAATAGAGACATTGGCTGTCATCCCTGGTTTAAGTCTTAGATCGATATTATCCACCTGGATGACCACATCGTAGGTGACTACATTCTGAATCGTCGTTGGAGCATTTCGAATCTCAGAAACCTTCCCACGAAAGGTCCTCTCTGGGTAGGCATCAACTGTGAAGGTAGCCTCTTGACCTACTGCCACCATGCCAATATCCGCTTCGCTCACATTGGTATCCACCTGCATCTGGGTCAGGTCTTTTGCAATAGTAAAAAGGGTAGGGGCCTGGAGGCTTGCAGCGACCGTTTGTCCCACATCCACATTTCTTGAAATCACAATCCCATTGACGGGGGATCGGATAGTCGTATATCCTAAATTGGTCTCCGCTACTTTTAAAGATGCCTTTGCCTGTTCCAACTGCGCCGTTGAAGATTCGATTTGAAATTTGGCAGACTCTACTTGGGCTCTGGCCACCTCCCTCTGAGCCAAGGCTGTATCATAATTGGTTTGAGCGGTATCCATGGTGGCCTGAGCAATCACCCTCTTCTCAAAGAGCGGCCTGTTTCGATCAAGATTCCTCTTTGCATCGATTACCGCAACCTCTGCCTTGGCAAGATTTGCCTTCGCATTCTCAAGATTTGCCTGAGCATTAAGGAGGTTGGCCTGTGCATTGAGCACATTGGCCTTTTCCTTTTCGACTTGGGCCTTAAAAATGGCTGGGTCGATCTGTGCAATCACCTGACCCTCTTTTACTCGGGAGTTGAAATCCGCATAGAGGGCTTTAATCGTCCCTGAGATCTGACTTCCAACCAAAACAGTGATGACTGGATTAATCGTTCCGGTTGCTGTCACCACTGAACTTACCTCTCCCCGCTCAACCTTTGCCAAACGAAATTTTAAATCCCTCCCCTTAGACCCAATCCATTGGTAAAAAGAAAATCCTATGGCAACAATGAGGATAATCAGCCCAAGGGAGATTAGAACCCTTTTCTTTCGGTTACGCATCTTTTCTTTCCTTTCTTTCCTTCCCCTTTTTTCTAAAGTGAAGACGAATGGGAACACCTTCGAAACCGAGTGCCTCCCTCATCTGATTGATCAGATATCTTTCGTAAGAAAAATGGATCCCTTCAGGGAAATTAGTATAAATCGCAAAGGACGGTGGAGCTGTTGAGACCTGGGTAATGTAATTCAACTTAACCCTTCTATTTTTGTAAAGAGGGGGGGAATTTTTCTCCACCCATCTTTCAAGCAATCGGTTTAATTGAGAAGTAGAAACTCTCCTTTTAGCCTGCTCAGCCACGAGGTCCACTGTGTCAAGAATTCTCATAACCCTCAGCCCTGTCAGTGATGAAACGAAAAGAATCGGGGCATAAGAAAGGTATTTTAAATCATTATAAACTTTTTCTTGATAATCGATTAGAGTTTTTGAATCCTTTGGAATCAGATCCCATTTGTTCACCACCAAGATGCACCCCTTGCCTTTTTCATGGATTATTCCACCGATTCTGGCATCCTGGTCCGTCACACCTTCCTGGGCATCAAGGAGCAGGAGGGCAACATCTGAGCGATCTAAGCTCCTCAGGGCCTCCACAACACTATATTGTTCAAGCCTTAAACTGATTCTGCTTTTTCTTCGAATCCCTGCGGTATCAATGAGGACATATCTCTTCCCATCCCTCTCGATGAGGGTATCAATAGTATCCCGGGTAGTCCCAGGTGCTTCGTCCACAATCACCCTCTGATAACCCAATAGTCTATTAATTAAAGAGGACTTTCCCACATTCGGTCTTCCTAATACTGTCACCCGAATTGCTCTCTTCTCCCACTTTTCCTCCATGAATTGGGGAATCACCTTGAGGAGGGCATCCATTAGATCATCGATCCCGTATCCATGCTCTGCTGAAATGGGGTAGAGGGTCTCAACTCCTAAACCATAAAATTCAAAAACCCTTTCCTGATGTTTGGGTCCGTCAATCTTATTGACGATAAAGAATACAGGTTTATTCAACCGCCTCATCAGCTCAGCAATCTCCCGGTCAGATGGAGTTAATCCCTCCTTCCCATCCATCATGAAGAGGATGGCATGGGCCTCTTCCATGGCCAACTGACATTGCTCCCGAACCTGAATAAAGAGTCGATCCTTTGAAACCGGTTCAAAACCACCTGTATCAATCAGGGTGAAGGCATGTCCTTCCCATTCCACCTCTGCATAATTTCGATCCCGGGTCACCCCAGGTTCATTGGCCACAATGGCCTTCCTCTTCCCAACGATTCGATTAAAAAGGGTGGACTTACCTACATTAGGCCTTCCAACAATCGCAAGAATGGGTTTCATCTCACCCCCATCAAGCCCACTAATGCAAATATACTATACAATAAAATCTAACCAAGAATAGTTGAAATTTCCTCCCCCCATGAGACTGAGTCGAAAGGTCATCCTGAGGCATTGGTCCTTGGGGGCAAAGCGGATGGAATCTTCCTATTTTTTAAATGTGGCTTATTTAACATCCATTGATATCTAAAGACGGATCCCCAGCATTTTGGATCATTTAAAGTTTATATTTAAATTTCCTTAGCAGTTCTTTCCGCCAGGCGACGCCATCCTCTTTTTCGATTCCCTTGGGAGAGAATCCATCGATCACACCGAGGACTCCCCTTCCCTGTTCAGATTGAGCCACGATGACTTCTACAGGATTGGCTGTGGCACAGAAGATTGTGCAGACCTCCTGGCACATCTTCACTGCATTGAGGATATTGATTGGAAAGGCCTCTTTCAGGAAGATAATAAAGGTATGTCCTGCACCTATCTTATAGGCATTCTTCATTGCCATCTCTTTTAGGGATTCATCATTCCCTTCTCCTCGGACAAGGCAATGTCCCGAGGCCTCACAAAAACCAATCCCAAATTTGGCACTGGGGACACTCCCGATGATGAGTTCATAGATGTCCTCAACAGTCTTAATGAAATGGGTCTGACCGAAAATGATATTACATCCTTCTGGGATTTCAAGCTTTTCAACCTTTAGTTCCATAGCCTTCCCTCCTTTGTTTTAAAAATTGGTTTTTCCATTTTTTATTTTCTCGAAATACCTTTGGGCTCTTCTGACAGTAGGCCAGAGGCCCAGGTTCATCGGCCCGAAAATGATGAGGCTTCTTCGAATATGAAAAGGGTTGAAAATTCTTTTAACCATGGAAGGCAGAGAGTAAAAAGACCGATTCACTTTCCAGAATCCTTCCTGTAACTCGTCAACCGCCATCCGTTTGGGTTGAAAGACCACGGTCGCCATATCGTACTTTGACCAATCCTCTGTCAGAATCCTTCTTTCCTGTTTTAACCTCGAGTAGATTCGAGTCCCAGGGAAAGGAGTGAGAATGGGAAGAAACGCCCCTTCAATTCGATTCCTTTCTGCAAATTCTAAAAATTCATCAAAGACCGAAGAATCATCATAATCATAGCCAAAGACAAAAGAGGCATAGACCCCAATGCCTGCATCATGAAGCCTCTGAATCCCCCTTTGGTAGGTTTCAATTCGGTTGATTCGCTTTCCCATAAGATGGAGGTTTTCTTCTCGGAGACTTTCAAATCCAATGAAAAGGCCATGACAGCCTGCTTTGGCCATCAAGGAAACCAGTTCTTCATCCTCAGCGACATGGATGGGTCCTTGACTCACCCAACGCAATCGATAGTGAGACAGCATGGTAAGGAGTTCTTTAGCATGGGGAAGGTTCCCTACAAGATTATCATCGACAAAGAAGATATAGGCCTTTGACCTCTCTAAGGATTGAATCTCTTTTTCAACTTCAGAGACAGGCCTCATCCGGTAGGTTCTCCCATAAAGGGAAGTCACCGAACAGAATTCACAATCATAAGGGCAACCCCTCGTGGTCTGGATCAGATTGTGAAAGAAATATCCCTTTGGAGGAAAAAGATCTCTTCTCGGAATTGGAAGTCGGTTAAGATCTGTCCTTTGCTTTTGTTGATAAAACGGCTTCATCATTCCTTTTTCAGCATCCCTCAATATCTCCTCCCAAAGGTCATCGGCTTCACCAATCACCACACTATCCGCATGGGCTTTCGCCTCCTCAGGTAACCAAGAGGCATGGATTCCTCCGATCACCACCTTCTTCCCCTTTCTTCGAAATTCTTCTGCAATCTCATATCCCCTTGGCGCCAGGGGGGTAAGGATGGTGATGGCCACCAAATCTACCTCCTCGGTAAAATCGATTTGGTTAAGGCTTTCATCGATAATGCGGATTTGATGGTGCGATGGAGTTAGGCCCGCCAGAAGGGCAGGAGAGAGAAAAGGGAATTTAAAGGCGATCACATCCCAGAAGCTGTCTTTTGGCCATCTGGGAATGATAAAGACAATCTTCATCTCGCTTTCTTCTCTCTTAAGAGTCTGTTAAGAGACTTTACCTCTATCCCCTCTGGAACCTTCCATTGAAAGGAGTCCTCTGAAAGGAGAGAGTTCACCACGACCTCTTTTAATCTGATCTCAACATGGGTTTCCCTCTTCTCGATCGCAAAAAGAATCCGATGGGGAATATCAGCCCCTTCAGCCTTTTCCATAGAGATCTTCAATTCTGCCTTTCGAATCAGATCGTCAACCTCCGAGACCTCTCCCACATAGGCCCTTTTCTGGAGAGGGCTGAGAAGGAAGAATTCGCCGTTTCGGTAGAGGGCATCAAACAGTCCAGTTCCTAATGGATGATATCCAAGAATGCGCAGTTTGTCGGGTTTCTGATAAAGGATGAACCCATTGAGTAAAAAATTGTTCTCTTCCCCATTTCTCACCATATGGATTCGAATAGAGGCTTTGGCCTTAAGGGATTCAGCAGAAGAAAAGGCATTGAGCACTTTTAAGATGGGGTTCTCATAGGGTGGCTTTTCAGGAGGGATCTCCATCCTCTTCGCACACCCTGAGAAAAAGAAGATCATACATAGAAGGTTCAAAATAACCAACCAAGTTCTTTGGGTCATTTCATTTTTCTCCTTTCAAAAACCTATTCCACACCATTTCTGCAGTGAGTTGGCCAGAGGCCACTACTCCAGCAATTCCGCCTCCTGGAGAGGTCCAGTGTCCAGTGAGGTAGAGATTGGGAAGGGGGGTAATCCGAGAGAGTCGGTAAATCCCAGATTGCCTTGGGATCTGGGCCCACCCATAGGCAGCACCCCAGCGGTTACGGGTCCATTGTTCAATGGTTTTCGGTGTCGTTTCAACTTTCACGACGATCCGTTCCGATAGATTAGGAAAGAAGGTCGAGGCTTGATCAATAAGGTATCGAGAGAGTTGATCTCTAATTGTCCGACTCCAATTTCGACTGAGGTGAAAAGGAACTTTCATACTCAAACAGAGAGTACTTTTACCTGCAGGGGCATGAGAGGGGTTTACCATCGAGGGTCCTAAGAGGTAGAAGGGGGCTTTCTCTGCCAGCCGATTCTCATAGAGAAATTGATATTCGTGAATGAGAGGCTCCTCAAAAAAAACCTCATTGTTGGATACGGTGAGTCCATTCAATTCACCCTCGATTCCCAAATAGAGAATAAAATAGGAAAGAGAGGGTTTCATCCCCTTTAATTTTGATCGAAACCCACTGGGAAGATGGTCTTCTCCAATCAGGTCTAAAAAGGTGCTGTAAGCATCGATATTCGAAACGATGAACTTTCCTTGAACTTCTTGACCATCGTTTAACCTCACTCCAATGGCTTTGTTCCTTTCTATTAAGATTTGGGTTACTTCGTTGCCAGTTAAGACTTGGCCTCCCATTTTCTTTAATGCCTTTTCGATCGTGAGGGGGAGCTTTTCAACATTCCCTTCAACGCAAGAGACACCATAATTAAAATAAGACATCTCAATACCAGCCATCCCTATTACCGAGATCTCCTCGGGGGGAAGAAGGGCGTAAGAGCTCCGAATCGATAAAAGAGTTTTTAAAAAAGGGGATGAGATGAAGTCGTTTAGCAGTTCACTAAAAGTTTTGTCCTTATACTGATCCAAGAAAGGATATTGAGAGGAAAAGTAGTGAGGTTCAATCCAATTGAGAGAAGAAGGGAGTCGAGAGAATTCCTCAAAAATTTTTTTTAGGACCAAATAGACCTTAACGATTCCCCTTCTTTCATGGGGAAAGAGGGAGGAAAGATTTTCAATGTGAGTTTCCAGAAAGGAGGATTGAAGAAATTTTCGCTCTGGAAAATGATACTCTCTTGCAGGCTCAAGAGGGATGAAATGGATTTGATCCAAGAGGTCCAATTCCTTCAACACGCTCCAAATTCTACCCCCTTCAAGGCATTCACCAATCGACTGAACAGAGAGGTCAAAGGAAAATCCATCTTTTTGAAATGAGGTACAGCAACCCCCTACCTTTTGGTTTTTTTCAACCATCAGAACCGTAAGCCCTTTTTTGGCGAGAAGAGACCCACACGTCAGTCCCCCCATCCCTCCTCCAATAATAATCACATCTATTTCTGACATAATAAATGAAGTATAACATAACCTTTCAAGGCTCGTCGAATTTCAGTCTTTGTCTGGAAGCATTTTTTCTCCGCGATATATGGATCACTCTATAAGTGAACAATCCTCCCTTCTACTTATACGTTTGATGAATCAATTTTTTATACATCTGCATATTTTTCTTATTCTATTTTTAGATTTCAAATCATTAGACTTTTTAACCTTAAAAAATTTTATTAAGGTTAATAAATTAAAAATACACTTTTGACCAACATTTCACATTCTTTTTACCTATAAACAAAAGAAAACCTTAATAAAAACTCATAAAATCTGGTTTTTTAGGACTCTTGCAATGAATGGCACAAGGTATGCAGTAAATTTAAACGTAAAGATTCATATAAAGAAGAAAGGAGGGACCGACGATATGATAAAATTGAGCGCTTCAAATGTCGTGGGCCTCATCATTCTGATGTGCATCCTTGCTGCGATGGTTTCTATTGCCATTATGCAGGTTGTTAGAACGGTGGAAGATATTGGCCCAAAAATTTATGTCATCGGAGGAGCGGTTGCCCTCGTTGGAGCCTTAATTCCTATTATGTTAATTATTCTTGTGAGACATCTGAAGAAAATAGGTTGAAGGAGTTCCATATTCAGAGACCTTTGAAAAAGTCCCTCTGGGATTGGAAAGGAGCATTTCAAACCCTCTTAACAGAGGTCATTGTATCTCATGTCCTAAATGTTAGAAGAATAGAAAAGATGCCAGATGAGTGAGCTGAGCTTGAGGTGACCATCTAATCTTTCTCTCCAATAAAAAGCCTCTTTTTATCACCTCCCGCCTTGACAAATTAAACTAAAGACTAATTCCCTTCTCCCCCATATTCTCACCATAGAGGAGTCATGGAATATTGATTTAAAACAAGTTAATATTCCATCATTCCAGTAGGGATTTGGGAGGCAAATATGTCAGAGAAAGTCTATACTAAATTGGCAAAACACCTGTCCTCCTTAGGGATGGGTTATCCACCGAAAGAGGAACTTTTAGATATTCTTAAAGAAAACTTCTCCCCTTTAGAGGCAGAGGTCGCTTTGGCCATTCCCACCAAAGTTATTCCATTGGAGCCTGTGCCAATTTCAGAGATCGAACCACAACTTAACATCAAAAGGGAGGAATTAAAATCGATCCTGTCAAACTTAGCCCAGCGGGGACTTCTCTTCTCCAAAAAGATGGAGGATGGGCAAACCGGATATGCCCTCCAACAGTTTGGCTATGGTTTCCCCCAGACCTTCTTCTGGAAGGGAGTCAATACTCCTTATGGAAAGAGGATGGCAGAATTGATTGCCAAATACTCCAAAAGGGATCAACTCTATGAGGCTTATGGGAAGACGAAAACGAAAGCCTTTCGTTATGCCCCCGCATCACAAGCGATTGATCCTGAACAGCATGCTGTCTTTCCTTTCGAGATGATGGAGGAGGTCATTAAGAGGGTTCACCGGATTGCCCTTGTCCACTGTCCCTGTCGCGTGACCGCAAGGCTTCTTGGAAAGGGATGCACCCACCCGATAGAGAATTGTTTGAAATATGATGATCTTGCAGAATATCTAATTGAGATGGATATCGGAAAAGAAATCACCAAGGAGGAGGCATTCAATATCCTCCGAAAGGCTGAAGAAGCAGGCCTTGTTCATCTTGTTGACAATGCAAGGGAAGGGATTAAACATACCTGTAACTGTTGTGGATGCTGTTGCTGGTCAGTTGGGACGATCCGAAGAAGGAGGATTCCAAGGGATATCCTAATGGCTACCTACTTTCTCAGAGAAACGGATAAAGAGAAGTGCACGGGATGTGGAAAGTGTGTAGAGGTCTGCCCAGTCAATGTGATTAAGATGGAAGGGGACTTTCCGAATGTAGATAAAGAGTGGTGCATTGGTTGTGGCGTTTGCGCTGTTCCTTGTCCATCTGGAGCGATACGGTTGATTAGGAGGTCCGATGCCCTCCCACCCAAGGATTTTAGGCAACTTCACCAGGAGATTTTGAGGGAGCGGAGTCCATAGAACATAAGGTTTAGGGAATGGATTCCCATTGATTTAAGAAGGTTATAAATTCTACACAATCAGGAGAATAGCCTGTTAGGGAATCGCTTGAGGGGACCAATTGATCAATCATTTTTTTCGATCCGGAGCCAATGAAAAGATATCCGCAGCAAAACGTTCAATGATTGCTGCAGTGGGATTGACCTGTTTAAAGGTCGTTATTGGCCTTACCACTGGAAGTCTTGGAATTTTAGCAGAGGCAGCCCACTCGGGTTTAGATATGGTCGCTGCCGCAATGACTTGGTTAGCCATAAGACTCTCTGATAAACCTGCGGATAAGAACCACCTTTATGGGCATGGGAAGGTGGAAAACCTTTCTGCACTGTTTGAAACCCTCCTGCTTTTAGGAACCTGTGCTTGGATCATTTATGAGGCGATCCATCGACTTGTCATTCGTGAGGTAGAATTAAGGGTCAATATTTGGGCTTTCGGGGTGATGGCCATCTCCATCTTGGTTGACCTTTCTCGTTCCCGTGTCCTCTATCGGGCAGCCAGAAAATACCATAGCCAAGCCCTTGAAGCAGATGCTTTACACTTTAGCACGGACATTTGGAGTTCCGGAGTGGTAATGGTGGGTCTACTCCTTGTCAAATTAAGTGAGGTATTTCCAGGATATAAGTTTTTTCGACTCGCTGATTCTGTGTCAGCCCTTTTGGTGGGAACCATTGTGATGTGGATTAGCCTAAAGTTGGGCCATCGCACGATTCAGACCTTATTGGATGGAGCACCCTCAGGGGTTGAAAAAAGGATTATCCAAGCAGTGGAGGCTATCCCGGGTGTCTCGGATTGCCATCACGTCCGCTTGAGGTCTTCAGGGCCTCACCTTTTCATCGATATCCATGTCTTAGTAGATGGAAATCAAAGTCTAAGGGATGCCCATGATCTTACAGTAGAGATTGAACGGACCATTCAGCAATTTCTGCCCAATGCGGATGTGACCGTCCATCCAGAACCCACTCTACAGGAAAAGATTTCTGACCTGGGATAAGAAGGAGGACCATGAATGTTGGAACAACTCTTTTATCCAAAATCAGTTGTGGTGGTTGGCGTTTCTGAAAACCCTGAAAACCTTGCTCGGATTATTGCACAGAATCTTTTTGAATTCCAATTTAATGGGGAAATCTTTTTGGTGGGACGTCGAAGGGGAATCCTTTTTGGGAGAGAAATCTATCCCACCATGGAGCATCTCAGAGAAGGAATTGATGTATCGATCATCCTTACCCCTGCCCATACGATTCCAGAAATTATGGAGGCCTGCGGGAGAAAAAAAATTCGGTGGGCCATTATTGAATCCGGTGGATTTAGCGAATATTCTGAAGAGGGAGCAAAATTGGAAAAGGAAGTTCTCCGCATTGCTCGAAAGTGGGGAATTCGAATTGTGGGGCCAAACGGAATCGGTGTGATCAATCTTGAAAACAATTTTGTGGCGGCCTTCCCTCCCCTCAATCGAAAAATCATTCGGAAGGGAAAGGTTTCCCTATTGGTCCAGAGTGGAGGCGTATCGCTGACCTACCTGAACCTCCTTTCCAGTGCAAACATCGGAGTGTCCAAGATGGTGAGTATGGGTAATAAAATCGATCTCAACGAAATCGATTACCTTCGATACCTTATCCAAGATCCCCAAACAGAAATCATTGGCCTTTATCTGGAGAGCATCCAAAGAGGAAGGGAGTTGCTTGAGATGGCCCGCTCCACTTCAAAGCCCATCATCCTCCATAAAGCCAATATTGGGGAGACAAGCAAAGAGATCGCCAAACTCCATACCTCCGCCCTTGCGAATGATGATCACATTGTAGAGACCGCCCTAAAACAGGCCGATATCATCCGCGCAAAAGATTTTCGCTCTTTCATTAACGCAGTAAAGGTTCTCTCTCTTCCCCCTATGAAGGGAAATGATCTGGTTATCCTTTCGCGCTCAGGGGGGATTGCCATTATTGCCGCTGACTCTGCAGAAAGATATGGATTTCGCCTTTTCCCTATGAAGAAAAGTTTTCAGGAGCGGATCCATAATTATTTTAGGGCCAAGGTGATCAAACCCACCAATCCTCTCGATCTTGGGGACCTGTTCGACTTCAATCTCTATATCAAGATTCTTGAGCAGGTGCTCAAAATAAAAGGCGTTGATGGAATGATCTTCCAGCATGCAGCCATTGGCGATGAAATTCAACCTTCTCGCAGATTGATTCATACTGCAAAGGAACTCTCTTTCCGTTACCAAAAACCTGTCGCCTTTTGTTATCTTACCGAGGAAGAAGAGTTGGCCTTCATCAAAAGGACGTTTGACTTTCCCATCTTCACAGAGCCTGAGGACGCCCTCAGCGCATTGGCCATCGCAAGGGAACATTACCGAAAACGAAGCCTCTCGAAGGAGAAGCCTCCGGATTATCCAGTTGATTTCAATCGGGCGAAACGTTTCATTCGAAAGGCACAAAAGGAGAAGAGGGATCCCACTTTACCGGAGGCCCTGGAAATCATCCGTGCCTATGGCATCCCGGTCGCAGATTATCGGGTGATCTATCGAAAAGAAGACCTAATGAAAGCGATGGACAAAATAGGGAGTCCCGTGGCCCTTAAGTTCATCTCCAAGGAAGGGATTCACAAATCGGATATCGGGGGAGTAGCCCTTCACATTGATCAAACCAAAAAGGCTGAGGAGGTCTATGATCGAATGAAGAGGATTGGTTCACAAAAGTTCGTAGGGATCCTTGTCCAGAAGATGGTCTCGGAAGGAAAGGAAGTGATCCTGGGAGGGAAACGAGACCCGTCCTTTGGTCCTGTGGTGCTTTTTGGATTGGGTGGAATCTATGTGGAGGTGCTTAAGGAGACTTCCCTTCGTGTGGCTCCTCTCTGTAGAGCCGATGCAGAGGAGATGATCTTTGAGGTGAAAGGGGCCAACCTTCTTCAAGGAGTTCGGGGAGAAAGACCTTCGGATATTTCTGCCCTGGTTGAGAATCTGCTCAGACTCTCCCAGTTGATGGTAGATTTTCCGGAGATTGAGGGAATCGATATCAATCCGGTCATGGTTTTAGAAAAAGGAGCAATCGCCGTTGATGCAAGAATAATTCTAAGGGAAGGTTGCTGACGAAGTGGGACATATCTCGACCATTCAGAAAGGGCCGCCTTCTTTCATCTCAACCCAAGCGATGGCTTCTATCTCAATCTCTGCGTTTCTGGGTAGGTTTGAAACCTGAACGGTGGATCTTGCCGGTGGGTTTTTTAGAAAATAAGTGGCGTATACCTCATTGACTTTACCGAAATCCCTTAAATCCTTCAAAAAGATATTGATCTTTATAATATCATCCATTCCCAATCCCTGGGATTCTAATATTCCTTTTATATTCTTTAAAACCTGATGGGTCTGTCCCTGGATATCCCCTTTGAATAACTCGCCTGTCTCTGGGTCAATGGGTATTTGCCCTGAAAGAAAAAGGAGGTTTCCCGCCTGAATTGCCTGTGAATATGGCCCTATGGGTTTTGGTGCTTTTTCAGTATAGATGACTTTTTTACTCATCCTCGAACCCTTTCTGTAAAATTCTTCATAGGTGAATAGGATCTTGAAGTGCTGGGAAATGATAAAAAACAATTAAACCCATTATTTCATTGTTCCTCTATTCCCATTTTTCATTGCTCCAACACCTGGTTTATTTCAGTGGCATCCCTTAAAATGTAATCAGCCCCTATCCTTTCAAACTCTTCTCTTTTTGTCCTACCGCTTAAGACCCCAACGGTTTTCATCCCTGCCTTCTTTCCTGCTTGAATATCGATGGGATGATCACCCACCATGAGGGCTTCCTCGCCTGAAAGATGAAGTCCCTTCATGACTGAATGGAGATGATCGGGATGGGGTTTAACCCTCCCAACGGAATCTCTTGAAATGAAGAGATCACAATGATCATAGAGATTAGGAAAAACCCTCAAAACAGCCTCTCCGCAATTTCTTGTGACAATCCCAACTTTGATTCCCTTTTCTCTCAACCCTTTTAAGGTGGTTTCTATCCCTGGGATCAATTTCCCCTCCGATGCAGCATGGAGTTCCACTTCCTGGAGAATCTGATGAGCCCTGTGATAAAAATCCTTTGCCTGAGAGGGATTCCTTTCCCACAGAATAAGATAAACTTCGTTGATCATTTCCAGGACATATCGCTCCTTAATCAATTCTTTTTCAATTCCAAAAAGGTTGAGCAAATCAAAGAACCGCTTTCTCATTAATTGAAAATCAATATTGAGCACGGCAAGGGTTCCATCAAAATCAAAGACTACCGCTTTGACCTTTTGACATTGCTCTCTTTTTTTTAAACCACTCCTCATCATTTTCTTGTTCCGGTTTCCTATTACCCTCTTGCCTTTCTTATATCCATATCCGAAATTCCCAAACAGTAAAGAACCCCTTTCATGTGATCTCGGGTAATGGCTCCATCGGCCACCTCCTTCAAGATCTCTTTCGCATTGAAGGCAATCCCCAATCCAGCGTTGGCCACCATAATCCGATCGTTTGACCCATCTCCGACGGCCACAACTTCATCCCTGGAGATGCCTTCCTTTCTGCAGATCTCGTCCATGATCTCCGCTTTCCTCCGAGCATCAATAATTCTCCCTATCACTCTTCCTGTAAGCCTCCCCCGTTTAATCTCCAAGACATTCCCGTAGGCATAATCGAATCCCAATCTCTTCTTTAAAATATCGGTAAAGTAAGTAAACCCTCCACTGATGAGAGCAATTTTGAATCCCATCTCCTTCAGGGCCCCTATCAATTCTTCACTCCCTTTCGTAAGCCTAAATGTCTTAGCAAGAGACTTCAGGCTCTTCACCCTTAACCCCTTCAACAGGGAAACCCTTTCTCGGAGCGATTGGACATAGTCAATCGTCCCTGCCATCCCTTTCTTTGTAATAGAGGCTACCTTTTCTCTCACTCCTGCCAATTTGGCCATCTCATCAATAATCTCCCCTTCAACAATCGTTGAATCCATATCGAAGACAATAACCTTCTTCCTTTTTTTGAAGACATGTTCAGGCTGAATGACAATATCCATCTTTATCTTCTTGGCTTCCCTTAAGAGGGAGGAGCGAAGATGGGAGAAATTGGCCTCTCGGAGATCCACCCAAATCTCCATGGCCAAAAATTCTCCCCTGGCGATCATCTTGATCCTTTCAATATTACACTGATGTCTTGCGAGAACAGAGGAAAAGCCGGCCACCACACCTGGACGGTCCGTTCCTAAAATGGTCAGGACATAGGGTCTTTTCATCTCCGCGAATCTTAGCCCTCTAAATTGATGGAGGGGGGTGAGGGTAATTTTCATCCCCAATTTTTTAGCGAGAAGGCCCAGGCCGTTTTTAAGCTGGGTTAGATGAACCCGAGAATGAAGGGGTTGGATGAGAAGAACCATGGTGAACTGCGAATGGATCACCGATTGTTCGATGTCAACGATGTTAAAGCCGCGACGGAAGAGAAATTGGGTTACCTCCGAAACAATTCCAACCCGGTCCTCCCCAATGACCGAGACGACATAACGATTCTGTTTCTGCATGGTTAAGGCTCCTGCCTTTCGTCCCAAAATCCGTTAGCGTTCCATTTCACCCTTAGGTCAGGGGAAGAAATGTTGATTCCTTTTTAACAAAAATTATAAAGCCTGGCAAGGAGTTAATCTTCCATTTTTTCTGTTTCCATTCTCCTCTTCCCATGCCGGCGGAATTCTGAGTTGGGATATTCCTTGATCCCCAATAAGATATTTGTTATGAATTCTTTCAGGAGGAGTTTGAATAGATGGGATCCTTGGAAGAGAGAATAAAAGTCGCCTCGGGCGACGGTAAAGCAGATCTTCTGATTAAGAACGGAAGGGTGGTGAATCTCTTTACGGGTGAAATTGAAAAAAATGATGTAGCCATTTTTGATGGGGTCATCATAGGGTTTGGAGATTATGGGGCAAAAAAAACGATCGATGTAGAGGGAGATTTCCTCTGCCCTGGTTTGATCGATGGCCATCTCCACATCGAATCCAGCATGATGACGCCCCCTCAATTCGCCCAAGCCGTTTTACCCCATGGGACAACGACAGTGGTTATTGACCCTCACGAGATCGCCAATGTGATGGGAGGTGAAGGAATCCGATTCATGGCGGACTCAGCAAAAGGAATTCCTCTCAATGTCTTTATTATGCTCCCTTCCTGTGTTCCTGCAACGTCTATGGAGACCGCTGGAGCCAGCCTCAAGGCAAAGGATTTAAACCCTCTTTTTAACGAACCCTGGGCGATTGGACTGGCAGAGATGATGAATTTTCCCGGGGTGATCTATAGAGATAAGGAAGTCCTCAAAAAGATCGAGACGGCGAAAGGGAAAAGGATCGACGGTCATGCCCCTCTCCTTTCGGGCAAAGGGCTTTATGCCTATCTCTCTGCAGGAATTCGCTCTGACCATGAATGCACGAGAATTGAAGAGGCCTATGAAAAACTGAAAAATGGAATGTGGATTATGGTAAGGGAGGGATCGACCGCAAGAAACTTAAACGATCTTCTTCCTCTCATTCACACTAAAAATTCGAGAAGATTTATCTTTGTCACCGATGACCGCCATCCCAAGGAACTCCTCGAAGAGGGGCACATCGATAGCATGATAAGAGAGGCTGTCCGTAAAGGGATCGATCCTATTCAGGCCATTCAAATGGCCACCCTCAATACGGCCGAATATTTCAGGTTGGATGATCTTGGGGCGATTGCTCCTGGTTATCGGGCAGATATCGTCACGTTTGACCATCTCACTCGATTCCAAATCAAGAAGGTATTTAAAGATGGCTTCCTGGTAGCCGAAGAGGGTAAGATATTACATGGACAGATCTTCTCAAGGAGAGAAAAAAAATTAAGATGCCCAAGCACCATTCACCTTGGACCCATCCGTGCTGACTCCCTCCTTCTTAAAACCCATCAACCCCTGGCCAAAGTCATCCAACTGATCCCAAACCAGATTGTCACCAAGAAGGTGATTAAGAGGGTTTTTCTGAAAGAAGGAGTCGCCTTTCCCAATCTCCAAGAGGATATTCTTAAGATTGCGGTTGTCGAGAGGCATCGAGCCACAGGAAATATAGGAATTGGTTTTGTTCAGGGGTTTGGATTAAAAAAGGGGGCCATAGGGTCCTCTGTGGCCCACGATTCGCATAACCTTGTCATTGTGGGGACCAATGATGAAGATATGCTCAAGGCCATCCTCACCCTCAAAGAGATGGGTGGGGGGTTAGTGGTGATCGCAGAAGGAAAGATTATGGCCTCCCTTGCCCTTCCAATAGCAGGATTGATGTCAGAGGCGCCCGTTGAGGAAGTCTATAAAAAATTGGAGAACCTTCATCAAGCGACCCAAACCCTTGGGTGTAAAGTCAGAGACCCGTTCATGGCCCTCTCTTTTCTTTCACTTCCTGTGATCCCCGAATTGAAAATTACTGACAAAGGATTAGTGGATGTCAATCAATTTAAGATTGTCCCATTGTTTGGTGAAGACTAAATCAGGACTAAATCCTGAATTTGGAGGATTTCAATGGACTGGGATCAACTTCTCTCTGAAGCCACCGATTACCTTCAGCAATATATTCGCATCCATACAGTGAACCCTCCGGGGAATGAGATCGAAGGAGCGAAGTTTTTTAAAAAGATTTTCGATTCCGAATCAATTCCCTCTGAAATCTTTGAATCCCTGCCAGGCCGAGGCAATCTCCTCGCCGTAGTCAAAGGAAGCGGGAAAAAGAAACCTCTCCTTCTTCTCAATCATATGGATGTAGTGCCGGTTGAAAAAGAGCGTTGGAGTGTTGACCCTTTTGCTGGGGTGATCCAACATGGTTACCTCTATGGCCGAGGGGCAATTGACGATAAATCTATGGGGATTGTAGAGATGATGGCTCTCCTCATTTTGAAACGAGAAAAAATCCCTTTAGAAAGGGATCTCCTCTTTTTTGCCACCGCTGATGAGGAGACAGGGGGCAACTGGGGAATCCGCTGGGCATTAGACCATGTGCCTCCCTTGAAGGAGGCGGAATGGGCATTAAACGAGGGAGGGTATGTGATTCTCAATGAATCAGGGGGGGCTGATCGATATGAAATCTCAAGCGGGCAGAAGATGGTTTTTCAGTTACGATTAAAAGCCAGAGGGACTTCAGGACATGCCGCGATGCCTCATCCTGACAATCCCAACGTCAAACTGATTCATGCCCTGGAGGCGATTACAAAATGGGAAACCCCTTACCAGATTCTTCCCATGGTAAAGGAATACTTCTCTAAGATGGCCCCCAAACAGGCCCCTGAGGAAAGAAAATTTTTTGAGGACATTGAAGAGGGGCTTCGCCATCCTTCGTTTTCAGCAAAGTTTACCTCCAACCCGATGTATAATGCCATGGTGAGGGACACGATTTCTCTGACTGTACTTCAAGGCGGAAGCAAAGCCAACGTCATCCCCTCCGAATCGAATGCCATTCTTGACTGTCGTCTCATTCCAGGGTCATCCAAGGAGAATTTTTTGGAGGAGATGAGGAAATGTTTGGGAGACGAAATCGAAATCGAAGGGAATATGGAAGGAGGAGCAACTCTTCCTTCTTCTTTGGACACAGACCTTTATCGAGCCATCCAGGAATTTGCTTCCAAGAATGATCCTGGATGTCCAGTTGTCCCCCTCCTTCTCCCGGGGGCTACGGACAGTCGATTTCTGAGGGAAAAGGGAGTGATCACCTATGACTTCTGCCCATTTCGTTTACAGGAGAAGGAGGTATTTTTAGTCCATGGCCATGACGAACGAATCGCCATCGAAAATCTGAGATTTGGAATGAGCATGCTGGTAGAGGTGATTAAGCAAATTGCCACCTAAGCCTTTATCCTGCTGAATAGGAGGAAGCGATTATTTTCGAAACAACGTGAACACCAGTGTTAAGATAAGGCTGATGAGGATGCAGGTCGCCAGAGGGAAGTAAAATGTAAAATTCTTTTTTCTGATGATGATATCTCCAGGAAGCTTGCCCAGCCAAGGGATTTTATCACCTGCCATCAGAAGCAGTCCTACCAAGATGATAAAAATCCCAAGAAGAATAAGCATCTTACCGAAAGCACCTAATCCAAACATTTTTACCTCCTGTAAGTGAATGGGTGATTTCACCTCTGTCGAGAATGGTTATAGAGATTTCTGAAAAAGTTTAATAAACCATTTTCCATTATGGGAGGGTAGGTGAAAAAACCTTCTTGCCCGTATCGGGCGGGCGGAAACCTACAAGTGTTAAGTAATAACATTCATTTCCCTGAAAAGGCTTATGTTTCTTAAAGAAATGGTTAGCAAATTAAGATGATCCATGCCCGCATCCGAAGGGTTTTGAACCTTACCCTCCTATATAAAAAGAACCTTTTCAGAGGTCTCTTACAAAATCTTTGCCATTTTATTTTCTCTCAAGAACCTCTCTTTTTCAGAATAGATACAGCCACAGTATTGCTGGCGGTAGAGTCCCATGGCTTTTGAGACCTCTAAGCCTCTCTTCCAGCCCAGGCGAAAATCTTCATAATAGAAAGGAATCCCCACCTCTTTTCCCATCCGTTCTCCGGTCTCACGAATCAGGTTGTGGTCCTGATGGGTGCTCTGGAGGAGGGTGGTTGAAAACTGGTCAAAGTTTCTGGTCTTAGCCTCCCGGGCCACAGCCTCCAGGCGTAGAGAGTAACAATAGTGGCATCTCTCTTTCACCCGATGGGAGACATTTCTCAAAAAATCTTCAAGGAGGTATTCATCCCGGTAGATAACGTCCAAACCTATCTTCTCAGAATATTGCTTCAGGGTCTCCATCCTCTTTTTGTATTCCAGATAGGGATGAATATTCGGATTGAAAAAGAAACCCGTGACCTCTACCCCTCCTTCCTTCAACCGTTCAACAGGATAGATGGCGCAGCAGGCACAACAGATATGAAGAAGGATCTTCATCCATTTAATCGTTTAAAATGATTAAATCCGGAAACTAACTTGCTGCCAACATGACTTCACGTTTTCTCGGTGGAATGCCCAACTCTTTCTCCACCTGTAAAATCTTTTCGGTCGTTTTCAGGACAGTATCTGGATTGAGGGAGATGCTGTCGATCCCGCAACGAACTAAAAACTCAGCAAATTCAGGATAGTCGCTTGGGGCTTGCCCACAAATTCCTATCTTTCGATTGTTCCGTTTTGCTTTTTCAATGACGGTCTGGATCATCCGTTTAACCGCAGGATCCCTCTCGTCGAAGATATGGGAGACCTTTTCTGAATCTCGGTCAAGGCCAAGGACCAATTGCGTTAGATCATTAGAGCCGATGGAAAATCCATCAAAGATTTCACTAAACTCATCAGCCAAGATGACGTTACTTGGGATCTCACACATCATATAGATCTCAAGTCCATTCTTGCCCTGGATAAGTCCATGTTTCCTCATCTCGGCCACCACCAGTCTCCCCTCTTCAACCGTCCGACAGAATGGGATCATCAATTTCACATTGGTCAGCCCCATCTCATCTCGCACCTTCTTCATTGCAAGGCATTCGAGGGCAAACCCTGCCTGGTAGGACTCATCATAATAGCGGGAGGCCCCTCGAAATCCGATCATGGGGTTATCCTCCACGGGTTCGAATTCGCTCCCACCGATGAGATTGGCATACTCGTTGCTTTTGAAATCGCTCATCCTCACAATGACCTCTTTGGGATAAAAAGCGGCTGCAATCTTTGCCACGCCTTGGGCCAGGCGATCAACAAAATAGAGTTCTTTATCATCGTATCCGATCGTTAATTGCTCGATCTCTTTTTTGGCATGACTGTCTCTTAAGGATTCAAACCGGACGAGGGCCATCGGGTGAATTCGTATAAAATTGTTGATAATGAACTCAAGCCTTGCCAGACCCACTCCATCATTAGGAATGAAAGAAAGATGAAAGGCATTATCAGGATCGCCCACATTCATCATAATCTTGGTCTGGGGTTTTTCGAGGTGGGCCATATCAAACTGTTTCACCTCATAATCGAGAATCCCCTCGTAGACCAACCCCGTCTCCCCTTCTGCGCAGCAGACCGTGGCAGAACGATAATCCTTGAGGATTTCGCTTCCATTGCCGGTCCCCACCACACAAGGGACCCCCAGTTCTCGACTGATAATGGCTGCATGGCATGTTCGACCGCCCCGGTCGGTCACAATGCCTGCTGCAATCTTCATGATGGGTTCCCAGTCAGGGTCGGTCATCTGGGTGACCAGTATTTCCCCCTTTTTAAACTTATCAATCTCCCTCACGCTGGAGATGACATTGATCGGCCCTGCTCCAATCTTTTCTCCCACACTTTTGCCCTGGACTAATACCCTTCCCTTCTCTTTCAAGATGTAAGTTTCCAGGAGGTTAAGATTTCGCTGAGACTTCACTGTCTCTGGCCTTGCTTGAAGGATGAAGAGTTGCTGGGTGATGCCATCCTTTGCCCACTCAATATCCATGGGTCGATAAAACCCTGCCTTTTCCGAATAGTGATCTTCAATGATGATTCCCCATTGGGCAAGGCGGATGATTTCATCATCACTCAGAATGAATTTAGACCGGTCTAAGGCTGAGACAGGAACGTTTTTTGTGGAACCCTCCCCCTCCAGCGTATAGATCATTTTGATCTCTTTAGTTCCGAGTGTCTTCTGAATGATGGGTTTATATTTTCCCCCCAAACAGGGTTTAAAGACATAAAATTCGTCAGGATTGATCACCCCCTGGACGATATTCTCTCCCAATCCATAAGACCCTGTGATATAGACCACGTGTGGAAATCCTGATTCCGTATCAATGGTGAACATCACTCCAGAACAGGCCTTATCCGATCGGACCATTTTCTGAACTCCAATAGAAAGGGCAACCTGAAAATGATCGAATCCCTTGTGAACCCTGTAGGAGATGGCTCGATTGGTAAAGAGAGAGGCAAAACATCTTTTGCAGGCCTGGATCAGTGCATATTCCCCCCGGATATTGAGAAAGGTCTCCTGCTGTCCGGCAAAACTGGCATCGGGGAGATCCTCAGCCGTTGCACTGCTTCTGACTGCTACATCGGTATCCTCTCCATATTCCTTACAGAGCCTCCGATAGGCCCTTACGATCTCCTCTATTATCTCTCTGGGGAATTCGAGGCTATGGATCAGCCTCCGGATACGGCTCCCCCTTTCGGAAAGGTTTTCCACATCCTCTACATCAAGGTCCGAGAGGATCTCAGCGATGCTTTCCCGAACCTTTGGTTTACTCATGACATAATGCCACTCTTGAACAATCCCTTCATCCAAAAGGGCATGGTAGGCATTGACCGTGACGGCAAACCCATTGGGAACATTGACCCCCTTCTCTTTAAGTTCTCGCCGCATCTCCCCAAGTGAGGCATTCTTCCCTCCTACCAGGGGTAGATCATTAAGCCCAATTTCGTCAAACCAAAGGATGTAAGGTTTATTCCCCATGGGACCCTCCTCAGGAGCTTTAAATTTTTAAAACCCATTTATTATAAGGTCATTACGACTTTATTAATGATATATATATATATAAATTTGCGATGGCTTCCCTTTAAAGAGGCAGGGGCTTTGCCTCACAATGGAAATTGGGGATCGACCCATTGAGATTATACTTTCAATTTATCTGAATAACACAATGCTTGTCAAGGGAAGTGATGATAGGATAAAATAAAAATAAATTCGTGGAAAGGGATAAGAGAGAAAGAGATGAAGAGTCCAAAGTATGTCTTTCTTTTTGAAGAGGCGGATGGAAAGAATAAAAGGCTCTTTGGCGGGAAGGGAGCAGGTCTTGCCGAGATGACCCGGATGGGTCTTCCCGTTCCCCCTGGTTTTATTGTAACGACTGAAGCCTGTCAACAATATTATGAAAATAAAAGGAAACTTCCTAAGGGTCTTATGGAGGAGGTCCAGCAAAACCTAAAGAAGATTGAAGAAAAGACAGGAAAGGTCTTCGGAAATCCTCAAAACCCTCTCTTTCTGTCTGTCCGTTCCGGTGCTGCCCTCTCTATGCCAGGAATGATGGACACCATACTCAACTTAGGAATAAATGACGAAACCGTTGAAGGATTAATCCGCATCACCTCGGATGGAAGGTTTGCCTTTGATGCCTATCGAAGGTTTATCCAACTCTTCGGGAAGGTTGCCCTGGGGGTTGAGGAGAGGGAATTTGATGAAATCCTCCAAAAAACAAAACAGAACGTTGGAGCCCTCTACGATACCGACCTCGATGCAGACCATCTCAAGGATATCTGTGAGCAGTATTTGATGCTGATCAAAAAGAGAAAGGGGGTTCCTTTCCCAGAAGATCCCATGGTCCAACTCCGACTGGCCATCGAAGCGGTTTTTGAATCCTGGATGGGAAAGAGAGCGGTTGATTATCGTCGGGAGTTTAACATCACCCCTGAGATGGCCAGTGGAACAGCGGTCAATGTCTGCACCATGGTTTTTGGAAACATGGGTTTCGACTCAGCCACTGGGGTAGCATTCACTCGAGATCCTGGCACCGGTGAAAATATCCTCTACGGAGAGTACCTGGTCAATGCCCAGGGTGAGGATGTCGTGGCAGGAATTCGAACCCCCAAACCCATCCAAGAGATGAAGAGGGAGATGCCAAAGATCTATCGTGAGTTAGAGAGGGTCAGAAAGACGCTCGAAGAACACTTCAGAGAAGTTCAAGATTTCGAATTCACTGTGGAGAGGGGAACCCTTTATATCCTTCAGACCAGAAATGGAAAGATGAATGCCCAGGCCATTGTTCGAACCTCAAAGGAGATGGTTCAAGAGAAACTCATCCGTAAGGAGCAGGCCATTCTCCGATTGAAGCCGTCTGATTTAGAGCAACTCCTTCATAGGCGAATCGACCCAAATTTCAAAGGGAAGCCTATCGCGATAGGCCTGGCCGCTTCTCCAGGAGCAGCCTCTGGAAAGGCCGTTTTTGATGCGGATGAGGCAGAACGATTGGGAAAGATGGGTCAAAGGGTCATTCTCGTCCGAGAGGAAACAAAGCCAGAGGATATTCACGGATTCTTTGCTTCCCAAGGGATTCTTACGAGCCGAGGTGGAAAGACTTCTCATGCAGCGGTAGTGGCCCGCGGCATGGGAAAACCTTGTGTGTCAGGATGTGACGCACTCCATATTGATCCGAAAGAGAGAGTAGCCACTCTTGGGAATCTCCGCATTAAAGAGGGTGATTTGATTACGATCGATGGCTCCAATGGGGGGGTCTTTGTGGGAGAAGTTCCAACCGTCGAGCCTGAGATCAGTAAAGACCTTCTCACCCTTCTTGGCTGGGCGGATGAGATAAGGACCTTGGGGGTTCGGGCCAATGCAGATACGCCTGAAGATGCCCTAAAAGCCCGACAGTTGGGCGCTGAAGGCATTGGTCTCTGTCGAACAGAGAGGATGTTTAATGCGGTGGATCGGCTACCAATCGTCCGTGAAATGATCTTGGCCTCTTCGAAAGAGAAAAGGTCAGAGGCCATAGCGAAACTTCTCCCGTTGCAGAAGGGAGACTTTAAAGAGATCTTTCGGGTAATGGAAGGACTTCCGGTTACAATCCGACTCCTTGATCCCCCGCTCCACGAATTTCTTCCCTCTGCTGAAGAGTTGGCCTCTGATCTCAGGAATATTCAAAATCTGGAATCCGCCCTCTCCTCGATGGAGAATATCTCAAAGGCGATGAAATTTTTAGATCCTTCCTTCCGGGAATCCTTAAAACTCCTTGAACACACGCTGGGAGAGATTACGGAGATAAAGGAGAAGAGACTTGATAAAAAACTGATCCGAAAGCAACAAGAGACGCTCAGGAAGGTCAAAGAGATGATGGAGATTAACCCCATGCTCGGCCACCGAGGGGTAAGGCTTGGTATCACCTATCCTGAAATCTATAGGATGCAGATCCAGGCTATTCTGGAAGCGGCTGCTGAGTTGATCAAAGAAGGAGTAGCGGTTCATCCCGAGATCATGGTTCCCCAGGTCTGTACGGCCCAGGAATTAAAATGGGTTTATCAACTGGTCAAAAAAGTCCAAAAAGAGGTGGAGAAAAGGTATGGAATTCAGATTCAATTTAAATTCGGGACGATGATCGAAGTGGTCAGGGCCTGCATGAGGGCAGGCAGGCTGGCAGAAGTGGCGGACTTTTTCTCCTTCGGGACGAATGACCTTACCCAGGCTACCTTCTCTTTTTCAAGAGAGGATGCGGAAAACAAATTTCTTCCCCTTTACAATGAGCGAAAGATTCTTCAGGATAATCCCTTTGAAGTCCTGGATGTAAAGGGTGTGGGAAGGCTAATGATGATTACCATCGAATGGGGAAGGAAGACGAAACCTGACCTAAAAATAGGGATCTGTGGTGAACATGGAGGGCATCCGGAATCTGTGCAGTTCTGTCATTCGATAGGGATCTCTTATGTCAGTTGCTCTGTTCCGCGACTTCCCATTGCACGTCTCTCAGCGGCGCATGCCAAATTAAAGGAGAGGGAGAGGAAACCCCCTGAAACATACGATCCCGATGATGTCTTAAGTATCTTCTTTTAGAGGGTTCTGTTATTTTCTCTCTTCTCCCGTCTCCTTCTCTCCTCCTCCCTGATCTCTCGCCTTAGGAGTCTACCCAACTTAGATTTGGGAAGCATATCCCGGAATTCGATGTAGTCAGGAATTTTATAAGGGGCGAGTTTCTCCCTACACCATTTGAGAAGTTCAGGAGCCCCTACCCCTCGCGTATTCTCTTTAAGAACCACAATAGCCTTAATCAGTTCTCCAACCTCCGGGTTGGGAACCCCAATGACGCATGCCTCTTTGATTACCGGAAATCCTTGTAAGACTGCTTCGATCTCTGAACAAGAGACCCTATAGCCTTTATACTTGATGATATCCGCACTTCGATCCACATAGAATAAAAGCCCCTTCTCATCGAGTTGAACATAGTCTCCTGTCCGATGCCATATCTTTCCGTTATGTTCTACAAAGGATTCTGAGTTCTCCGCGGGCCTGTTCCAATAATACGTGCTCCCATATTCAGAGGTGACCAGGAGCTCACCCACTCTGCTGGCTCCCAATTCTTCAAACGTGTCGGGGTCAACCACCTTAATCTCCCTTGAAGGGATTGGAATTCCAATGCTTCCCATTGGAGGAAACTGGTCCAATGGGCTCAGGGCGACACATCCTGTCTCAGTGGTCCCATAAATTTGATAGAGAGGGTTTTGAAAGGTCTCATGCCATCTCTGAAACACATCCGAAGGGAGAACATCCCCACCACACCAACAGTATCTCAGGGAGCTCAGATCATAGGAATTCAATCTTTCATTTCCTAATATCATCCGATAGAGGGTCGGAACACCCACAAGGATAGAAACCCGATACATCTGAATCGAGTCTAAGATGGCATCAATTTGGGGAACAGGCATCAAAACGACACTAATCCCTTTCCCCAATCCCCAACCCAAAATGGCCTCCTGTCCCATGAGATGAAAAAGAGGGATCACGATGAGGATAACGTCCTTCCCTCCTTCAGGAATCTGACTCTTGGTTAACTCTCCATAATCTTTTAACGAAGATAACATCTTGGCATGGGAACACGGTACCCCTCTGGGAAACCCAGTGGTTCCACCGGTATAAAGGATCGAGGCAAGATGACCTTCAGGTTTGAGGGTGGCTTTTTTAACATGATCAGAATCGCCTTTAATGAAATCTCTGAAGAGGTGGACTTCTTTGCTCTTTTGAACTACCCCTCTGGGCACCTTATCAAATACCTTACCGATTGCTCGCCGCCACCCCGGAAGTAAATCCACAAGGTTAGTCACAATGATTCTTCTCAGGTTTGTCCTTTCTGAAACCTCTTTTACATAATGGAAGTTCGTATCTTGGCAAAGGATCGTTTCAGCCCCTGAATCCTTCACCATATATTCAATCTCAAAAGGGGTATAGATGGGAGAAACTGGAACAGGCACAGCCCCAATCTCCTGGGTTCCAAAATAGGCAATCAGGAATTGGGGACAGTTGGGAATGTAAAGCATCACCTTATCATTTGTCCCTACTCCCAAATGGGATAAAGAGAGGGCAAAGCCTCGGACCAGTTCCCTCAGTCTCGAATAAGAAAATTTCTCACCTAAGTAGATGAGGGCCGTTTTATCAGGATACTTCTCACAGATCCTTTCGATTGCCTCAAAAAGGGTCCTATTCTCCATTGAAAAAACGCCCTCCCTCACCGGAAAAGATCTCCATAGGTTGAGAACATCATCCTTGTGAAAAACATCCTGTTTAACTCAAGCCCCTAAATAAGCAGCCTTTACATGGGGGTTGTCTGTAAGTTCTTGGGATGTCCCGGCCAAAACGATCGTCCCTTTTTCCATCACATATCCGTAATCAATAATCGGTAGGATGGGTTGGGCGTACTGTTCCGTGATGAGGATGGTCATCCCTGTTCTTTCATTGATTTCCTTCACAGCCTCAACCAGTCTCGATTGGATGGCTGGGCTTAGCCCCATTAAGGGTTCATCCAAAAGCAAAAGTTTGGGTTGGGCCATTAAGGCCCTTCCAATCGCTAACATCTGCTGTTCCCCACCACTTAAAAACCCACCCTCTCTCTTTTTTAACTCCTTTAAGGCTGGGAAAAGGCTGAATACGTATTCAAGAGTCCTCTTGGCTTCTGAACGCGAGGCCAGATATCCTCCTATTTTGAGATTTTCGAGGGTGCTACTCTCTGGAAAAATTCGGCGCCTCTCTGGACAGAGGACGATCCCCATCCGAGTCCGTTCACTCGGTTTAATATCGATCGTCTCTTTCCCTTTAAATTTAATCCCGCCCAGAATAGTGATCCTTTCTCCTCCTTTCATCCTCTCGGTCTTTTTCATATCGAGGATGATCCCTGAAATCGTAAACATCAATGTGGATTTGCCCGCTCCATTGGGTCCAAATACCCCTGTGATCTCACCTTCCCGGCAACTTAGACTTATATTATTAAGCGCCAGGGCATTCTCATAGAAAACCATGAGATTATGGATTTGTAGCATCGCCTTATTTCACTCCGAGGTAGGCCTGCTTGACCACCTCGCTTTTTGCAATCTCCGTAGGGACATCTTCGGCTATCTTCTGACCAAAATTCATCACCATCACTCGATTGGCTAACTGGAAGAGTTCTCTGACCCTATGCTCCACCATCATGATAGTGATCCCATTCATCTGGAGCCTCTCAATGATGGGAATCATGGCTGTAATCTCACTGACACTCAGTCCTGAAAAAATCTCATCCATAATAATGGTGTGAGGTCTGAGGGCAAGGCATCTTGCCAACTCAAGGCGTTTCAAATAGCCTTCTGAAAACGTAGAGGCAGGCTTATAGGGCGCATGTGCATCCCGCTCAAACCCAATCTCTTCTAAGATATCAAGGGCGACCGTATCCCTGTCGCCCAGTTTACCTCCGGTTGTGCGCTGGATTCTTGAAGAAAATAATGGAACCACGAGATTCTTAACTGCCGAAAGGGATGGATAAGGTCTTGGGATCTGGAAGGTTCGCACAATCCCCAGCCCAGAGATCTGATGGGGTGACAATCCTGTAATCTTCTTTTCTCCCGCAAAAATGACCCCTTCATCTGGTTTAACAAAACCTGTGATGATATTGACCAATGTCGTTTTCCCAGAGCCATTGGGTCCAATAATGCCTAAGATTTCGCCTTTGAATAAATCAAAACTTACCTGATTGACCGCCTTCACACCTCCAAAGGACTTGCTAATCCCTTTGGCCCTAAGAACGACTTCCTGGTTCATACCTCTATCCAACGTTCAAACTGATGATACTTTCTTTCTAAATATGGGACGAGTCCTTCGGTGCTGAAGATGACCAGACCTGCTAAGATCAGGCTATAGAAGACAACCCTTAAGGGTCCAAAGGCCCGAAGCATCTCTGAGAGGGGAGCAAGGATAAAGGCGCCAATGACCGGACCCACCAGTGTTCCCCCCCCTCCCACGACAGTGGCAGCAATGGGAAATATAGAAAAGTCTAAAGCGAAGAGTGATAATCCCATCCAGCCATAAAGATGCGCAAGATAGGCTCCAGCAAAACAGCCTATGGCTGAGCCTAACAAAACAGCCTTTGTCTTAAACCAGGTGATATTGATATTGGAAGCCTTGACCGCCTGATCATTATCTCGAATGGCTCGGAGCACTATGCCGAAATCTTCATTCACAAGCCTCCGGATCCCAAAGGTGAGAAGAATGATGATGGGCAAAACAAGGTAAAGTTCTACCCATATATTAGGAAAGGTAGAGAGTCCAGGCAACCCATCTGTCCCCCCAAAGATATTTAGAGCCTGAATCACTCTCGCAAAGAGGAGGGGATACATTAGGCTAACAATGGCAAAGTAGATTCCTCTCATGGGTAAACAGGGAAGCAAAAAAAGTGTGCAAATGATTGCTCCACCAAGGGTGGCAATAGGGATGGTAAAGATTATTGGAATGCCCCATGCGGAGTTTAGAAGTCCTGAAATATACCCCCCTACCCCTGTGAAGAACGCACCACCTAAACAGACAATTCCTACAAAATTGGTTAAAAAGTCAAATACCAATGCCAAAAGGGCAAAGAGGCAGGCAATCACAATGATTCTCTGCCAGGCCATCGTAGGGACAACCAGAGGAAGGATGAGCAATCCCACCACAAACGCAACCGTTGGAAGAGCCATGTAGGTAATCCCCTGCCAAGAGGAAATGGCATAGATTCCTTCGGTTCTGACTTTGATACCTCGATCGATTCGCTCTTTTCGGCGTTCCTGAGTTGCCGAATCCATATTCAAGCCTCAATAAACAATAGTTAGTGTTCAATTTTCATTGTTCATTGATTATTGCTAATTGGTCATTAAATATTTTATATTAGACCCTCTCCTCAAGTTCTTTCTGCCTCCCGAGAAGGCCTGATGGTTTTATAATCAATGTAATGATAATGAAGAGCAATACAACCACCATTTGCCAGTGAGGCCCTAACAGAGCAGTTGCCAGGATTTGAGAGAATCCTAATAAAAGGGCACCTGCAAAGACTCCAGCCCAGCTTCCTAATCCCCCTACGATACAGACCGCAATGGCGTTGATCAGAACCATATATCCCGTTTCTACAGTGATGTTGCCCAAAGGTAGAATGACCACCGCAGAGATTCCGGCCAGGGCAGAGCCCATGGCTAAGGCAATAACCGCTGTTCGGTCGGGCTCAATACCAGACATCATGCTTGCATGCTTATCCTGGGCGATCGCCCTCAGGGATAATCCTACCTTCGTATGATGGGTAAATACCCAGAGAGAAGCCATGATGGCCAAACCCACACCGATGATGAGAAGTCTCTGCCAATCGATCATGACCCCTAAGAGGTTGACCGATCCTTTGACAAAGGGTGGAAGCATATAGGTTTCACTAATAAAACCTCTCCAGCGAAACAACTCCATGATCGCTATCCCTATGCTTAAAGAAGCAATAATCTCTGAGTCTGGCATGCCTTTGACTCGGATCAGGAGAAAACGATAAATTGCACCCCCGATCAGGGAGACAATCAGGATAGAAAGGACGATCGATCCAATATAGTTTATTCCCACCCGGTTGAGGAAAAGCCAGGTCGAAAAACCCACCAAGATATAGAGGGCCCCATGAGCGAAGTTCGCCAATCGGCTGACGCCGTAAACGAGCGCAAAACCACTTGCAAATAGGGCCAGAATGACACTATTGACAAGCCCAAAGATAAAGATGTGCATTGAATCCTATTCTATTTCATCCAAGGAGGTAGTTCTAAACTTCTTGTCGCTATCTTATCTGGGAAGACCACCACCCTCCTCCCATCAATCCATTGGGCCCACATTCCTACAGCCGTCTCCTTTGGATCTCCATTCTCAATAATCTGATGGCTCTTTGGGTCAAACCTTACCCTTCCGTAAGTCCCCATTAAATCTGTTTTTTCTAATGCGGTGATTGTCGCCTCAGAATCAAGGGACTTTGCCCTTTCAATGGCGTCTTTCAGGATGTAGACCACTGTATAACTTGTGGAGGTCCATTCCGACCTTGGCTCCGTTCCAAACTTTTTCTTATGGGCAGAAACAAACCCTTCACTCATTGGAATTGCCTTGGTGGCTACTGAACCTGCCTTTGCATAAAGAACGACGGAATAGGCAACCTTTCCTTCTGTAGCCTTCCAAGTCCCTTCATCCTGGAGGGCATGGATATAACCAATAGGCAGTGAGGCCACCTTCATATCATACCACTGTTTCATTAAAATGGAGACCTCAGGCATATCAAACCATGGGATTAAATACTGGGCCTTTCCATCTTTGGCCTTGGAGAGGCCTACAGAGAAGTCCGTTGTCCCTGTTGGGTAGACTTCATAACCAATGATCTTCCATCCCTTCTTCTCAAGCCCTTCCTTCAGAGAAGTCCCCGCTGCACGGGCATGGGCAACATCCTGAACCATGATGAAGACCTTGTCGAATCCTTTCTTGGCCTTGATCGACTCAAAGGTATTGATAGCCCCTCCGATCATTGGAATCACGCTTCCTGTGGTTCGAAAGCAATATTTATACTTATCATAGTTCTCTGCAATCCGTTTGTGATAGGCAGGACTCAACACCCCTGCTGAAAGGATGGAAACGGTTTTATGTTTTGACAATACATCCATGGCAGCCAGAGCTGCTTCTGAACGGATAGGCCCCCCTACAATAAAATTGGCCTTTTTCTCAATGATCAACCTCTCAACCCCTACCAGTGCCTCAGCAACCGGAACCCCTGGTTCAAGGTCACGGGTATCGCTGATTTCAAGTTTTAAGGGTCTCATTTTCCCAGCCACATTGACTCCGCCCTTGGCATTAATTTCTTCGACTGCCAACGTAATCCCTCTTTCTGCATCCACTCCGTCTGGATATCCTCGGGAGATTGGGACCCCCAGAACAATGGGCTGGGCCATAGCCCCTCCTTGACCCAAAAAACAAACCCCAAGCAACACTAAAAGAATTGGAACCAAAAATAACCTAAGACCAAAATCCCTTATGAATGTCTTCTTCATAACACCCTCCTTTCTAAGATTTTTCTCATTATCGTGATTGCCCAAACCAAAGTCAAGTTTAAAGATTTTTGTTATTCCAAATTTGAATTGTCCTACTTTTCCAAGTTTGAATTGTCCCTTGGCTCATCCAACCTATCGTGTTTGATCTGATACTGAGCGATGACCTTTTTACCTGACTCAATGAATAGGGTTTCTCCCTTGAGCTTTGTCCAAACCCTCCTTCCAATATACTCATCAGGAACCCTATAATACTGCCCGTAATAGGTGATACTCCCCGTCTTAAGAACCTTCCTGGGCTCCTCATGGACTAAGATAAATTCCAACTCCTCAGAAGTAAGCTTCCTAAGAGAGGGAGTATACACCCCAGCCGCACACTCCCGATCCAGTGCCTTGTTCAAATGGTTAAAGTTGTAATTCTCCACCCATCTCTGAAAGACTTCGTTAATGGCCTCTAAAGAAGTCAAATGAAGGTTCTCCATCACAAAGTCCCTCTGGATAAACCGAAACAACCTCTCAATCTTACCCTTCGTCTGGGCCCGATTCGCATAGATCACCTCTATCCCTAACTTCTTCGCATACCACTGATAATCCGCCTCCCCATGACGATGATGAGCCTTAAACTGACTCCCCCGATCCGAAAGAACCCCCCTGGGAAGCCCCCACTTCATAAAGGCCCGATATAACACTAAAAAGACATTGAGCTTAAACTGCCTAAAAAAGAAGGCCCCAGAAAGGATAAACCGACTGTGATCATCCAATGCCAAGATCAAATAGAGATCTCCAACCAACGGAAATCTCACCTTGCCCATAATATCCACCTGCCATAGCTCGTTGGGCTCCTTGGCAACAAACCTCTGAACCGGCTTGACTGGAGGAAGACCAATCCGGTTGAGTCCATGCCTGACCAATACTAGCCTGACTGCCTCCTCGCTCACCGATAACTTCAAATGATCCCGAATAAATCTCGCTGAACGGTGAGTCTTCTCCTCCTTACAGGCTACAATCTTGCTCTCTTCTGCCTCTGTAATCTTTCGATAAGTTCCTCCCCGCTTGTCCCGAAGAGCGTCCACCCCACCTTCAATGTACCTCTTGAGGTACCGACGAATAGTTCGAATTACAACCTCAAGAACCCTTGATGCCTCTGCTTTGCTCTTGTCCCCTTTTAAAACCTCTTGAACCGTCTTTTTTTCAATGTTTCCTTTTCCTCCCTCATTCCTAACACCCCCCTCTTCTTTTTAAGCCTATTATTTTACCTCAAAGAGAGGACAATTCAAATTTGGAAAAAAGGGACATTTCAAACTTGGGATCACAGATTTTTTTTATGTCTCTCGAATAATCCTCTTGGCCTTGCCTTCAAATCGGGGAAGCTCACCGATCTTTACCACCTCGACATCTGGAGTCACCCCAACCCGAAATTTAAATATCTCCTTAAAATTCCTTACCGCCCGATCCAATTCCTCTTTCGGGAGTGTGGGGGAGGAGGGTTCCACCCGAATTTTCAGATGCTTTCCTGATCCCATCTTGGGGGCAATCACCTGATATTCATTTGAAAACTCTTTGGTCTCGCGAACAAAATTCTCAATAGCAGAGGGGAAAATATTAACCCCTCCAAACTGGAACATGTCATCGGCCCTGCCAATAATCCCTCCATCCAGTCGTAAAAATGTTCGGCCACAATCGCACTTGTTTACATCGAATTTAACCATATCACCCATCCGCCACCGGATCAGGGGCATCGACTCACAGCAGAGATTGGAAAGAACCAGTTCTCCTTCCTCACCTGGTCCAAGGTTCTTCCCTGTTTTTGGATCAATCACCTCAGCCAAAAACATACTTTCAATCACATGGGTTCCTTTTTGGGCAATACATTCAAAACCAAAATTGGATATCTCTGTTGAGCCAATATCATCATAATTCTTAGCCCCCCAGGTCGTCTCAATCAGTCTCTTGGTCGATGGAACTTGAGCCCCTGGTTCTCCTGCAGTGATAACAATTCGAACAGTGGTCTTTGAAAGATCAACACCCATCTTCTTCGCTACCTCTCCAAGGAAAAGGATATAAGTAGGGGTCCCACAGACCACGGTTGGTTTCCATTCAAGGATGTTTCGAATGCGGTCCTCTGAACTCTGTCCTCCTCCTGGAATGACAAGCACCCCTGCTTGCTCAAAAGAGGAATGGATTCCCCACCATGCCAGATAGAGCCCATAATTAAAGGGGATAAAAATGATGTCTTTTTTGGTAATTCCATATCCATACATGAAGTACATAAATTGGTCATAGTAGACTTCTAACCAATCCCTCTTGCTTAAAAGCGATCGAACAGGGACTCCTGTGGTTCCAGTAGTTTGAAAGACCCTGACTCCCTCTTCGGGTGAGATACAATGAAAATCCCCATAGGGGGGATACTTCTCCTGGCTCTGTCTCAACTCCTCTTTAACCGTAAAAGGAACCTTACTCACATCCTCCAAGGTTTTGATATGCTCGGGCCTCACCCCTGCCTCATCAAACTTCTTTCGATAAAAAGGGGCTCGCTCATAGACATAGGCCATCTGCCTTCTGAAGAGTTGAAGTTGGTGCTCCAAAAGTTTCTCCCTCGGCATCGTCTCCAATTCCGGTTTCCACATAATCACGTTTTCCATTCTTACCCCCTACTTCCCCCCATCTTTCTTTTCTTTTAAACCCTTCAGAATCTTCTCTGGATAGATGGGTAAGGTCTTCACCCTCACTCCTGTAGCATTGTATACCGCATTGGCAATCGCAGCGACCATGCCTGAGACATACCCCTCTCCCACCTCTTTGGTCCTATAAGGAATATCTTTCTCATATTTCTCTGTAATGACATCAATGTAGTGGGACTCCACCATATCTTTGGCGCAGGGAATTTTGTAGTCAAGGAAAGAAGTGGTCAGGGTTTTGCCTTTCTCCATCAAGACCTCCTCCCAGAGGGCGTGGCCTTGAGCCATGGAGACCTGGCCATCAATCTGGCCTTCGACCAGTAGTGGATTAATGGGGAACCCGCAGTCATGGGCAGTGGTTGCCTTTAAGAGTTTCACTTGACCTGTCCATGTATCCACTTCCACCTCAGCCACCTGTGCATCAAAGGCGTAGTTATCACTCCATCTGCCTTTGGTGGTGGCAAGGCTGGGGTGCATGGGGACATCTTTCATCGTTCGATAGTGGCCCTGACCAATAATGGGGTTCCCACGACGCTTCGCAATGCTTGCCGCCACTGCCTGAGCAAAAGAGAGGGAGCGTCCTGGAGAACCCTTTACATAGATCTCTCGGTTCTTTGCTATTAAATCCTCGGGATTGGCCTCAAGTTCCTTTGCGGCCACCTCAAAAAGTTGACGTCTTGCATCAGAGGCGGCCATCTTCACTGCATTCCCAGAGACATAGGCTCCTCCACTGATCCAAGAACCAATATCCACAGGTGTCGTCTCAGTATCCGCAGCCACTACCCGAATGTCCTCCATCGATACCCCGAGTTCCTCGGCGACAATTTGGGAAAGGATCGTCTCAGCACCCTGCCCGATGTCCAAGGCCCCCGTGAGGAGTGAGACGGTGCCATCATCATTCAGTTTAACCATAGCGGCCGAGGCATTGGGATAGATCAGGGACCCACTAAAATAGGAAGAAACCCCCATCCCAATTCCTCTCCGAATCCTCTGGCCTTCCTGTCGTTTTCCCTTTGCATATTTCTCTTTAAATTGTGTCTCCTCAGCCGCCCTTTCAATGCATTCCACTAAACCACAGTTTCTCACATAGTCCCCATTGGGGAGGATCTCTCCCTTTTGCCGGGCGTTCTTTAGGCGAATCTCCACTGGATCGATTCCCAACTCTTCTGCGATCATATCCATCTGGGAGTCCACTGCGAATCTCAGGTTAGGAGCACCGTGCCCCCTCTGAGGGGCTCTGACAGGATTATTGGTATAGACCGAATAACCCTCATACTTCAAGTTTGGTATTCGATAGGAGAGCATGACAAAACCCCAGCAGAGGAAGATTACGACGACTCCGCTTCCTCGATAAGCACCTGCATTGTTGATCACCTTGACCTGCTGGGCGAGTAAAGTCCCATCCTTTTTCACGCCTGTCTTCAATTCGACAATGATGGGTTGGCCATGCCTTGAGGCCTCAAAGACCTCCTGTCTCGTCCAAACGATCTTGACCGGTCTTCCGGTCTTGATGGATAAGAGGGAGGCACAGAACTCATGTGAGAAGAGGTCTATCTTTCCACCATAGGCCCCTCCCACATAGGCCTTTAATACGCGAACATTGCTGAAAGGGAGTCCCAGGGTGGTGGCCAATTTGGCCCTCTTGATAAATGGCCCTTGGCTTGATGTCCATACATTGAGTCGGCCAGAAAGATCGTAACTGGCAAGCGTGGCCTGAGGTTCCATGTAGCAGTGTGTCCTTAATTGCCCTTCAAATCGGTCCTCCCTGACAAGATAGGACTCGGCAAACCCTTTCTCAATGTCTCCCCAACCCGTCTCTGTTTTTCCACCTATATTTTTGTATGGCTCCCTGACCTTTGGATGGCTGGGGTGGATTTCAGGGGCATCTGGCCTCATGGCCTCCTCAGGATCAAAGACTGCGGGAAGCTCTTCATAATCGACCTTGATCAGGCTTAACGCCTCTTCTGCAATGTATTCATCAATGGCAGCAACCGCAGCCACCTCTTCCCCTATATATCGAACTCGATCCATGGCCAATGGATATTGATCAGGGGGATATCGGGGAGTTTCCACAAAGCCATGTTTGATCCCTAAGGTATCTTTCCCTGTAATCACTGCCTTCACTCCAGGGAGTCTTTGGGCTCTGCTCGTATCGATGTTTAGGATCTTAGCGTGAGGATAGGGGCTTCTCAAAATCTTTCCCCAGAGCATCCCAGGAAGTACCATATCCACTGTGTAAAGGGCCCTCCCTGTAGCCTTCTCCATTCCATCCTTTCTCGGAACACTCTTCCCTACAAAAGATAACTCCTCCATCTCACTCTTCTCCTATCGAAACCGCCATGATGGCTTCCAAAATTTTATTATATCCCGTACATCGACAAAGGTTCCCCTCCAATCCTTTCAGAATCTCTTCCCTTGAGGGCTTGGGATTCTCATCGAGGATTGATTTGGCATTCAGGATCATCCCAGAAGTACAATACCCACATTGAATGGCTCCATATCGAATGAAGGCCTTCTGTAATGGGTGAAGCTCAGCCCCTTTGGCCAGCCCTTCAATGGTGGTAATCTCTTTTCCCTGGGCTTCAATGGCAAGTGTTAGACAGGAAAGGATAGGTTTACCATTGATCAAAACCGTACAGGCCCCACACTCTCCAGTTCCACAGGCCTCTTTTGCGCCGGTGAGACCTAAATCCTCTCTCAATACCTCAAGAAGCGTTCTCTGAGGTTCCACTGCAAGTTCATGGGACTCACCGTTCACCTTTAACTCAATGAGTTGTTTTTTCATTGTATCTTCTCCATGGCTTGAAGAATGGCTTGCTCCACCAAGACCCTACTCATCTCCCTTCGGTACCAGGGCCTTGAGCGAGGCTGGGTTTCCTCTGAAGCCATTTGAGCAGCTTCTTTAATCAGTTTTTCTTCTACCCTTTTACCATTTAAGATTCTCTCTGCAGCCTTTGCACGAATGGGAGTTGGGGCAACAGAGGAAAGGCCAATCCTTACCTCCCGACAGGTTTTGTCCTTTGGATCCAATGTAAGAAAAACCGCTGCTCCAACCAGCGTCTCCCCTACGGAGGATGCTTTATGGATGTACTGATATGAACCTGCAGATTGGGGAGGTTCTTTGGGGATCCAAACCTCTACGACCATCTCTTGAGGCTCAAGAATGGTCTGGAAAGGTCCTACAAAAAACTCCTGAAGGGAGACAGTCCTTTCCCCATAAAGGTGAATCAGTTTTAACTTTGTTTCTAAGACTAAAAGAGGTGCCGCCGCATCAGAAGAAGGAGAGGCATTACAGAGATTCCCTACCAGGGTCCCCATGTTTCTCACCTGACGGGTTCCAATCTTAAAACAGGCCTCAGCCAAAAAATCAAACTTTTCTCTAACCACAGGGTGATGGACAATGGTATCATGCGTCACCAGTGGACCGATTTTTAGACCCTCCTTCTCGTCCCATTGGATCTTATCCAATCCTTCGATCCCTTTGAGGTTAATGACAAACTTCGGAAGGAGCTCCTTCTTCTTCATCTTTACAAAGAGGTCGGTTCCTCCTGCTAAAAGTTTTGCCTCACTCTTATATTTATAGAGAAGAGAGCAGGCCTCCTCAATCGAAGAAGGTGAGAAGTATTCAAACTTTGGTATGCGCATCTATTCCTCCATAAGAATTCACCTCAGTTGAAAAAACCTTTTACCCATTTGCGACACTCCCTACCTTTTTTAAAGTCCCTCATCCGTACTTTTAAGCGAATCAATTAAAAGATCTGCCAACTCATCTGCGTATTGGATCAGGGAATACCTCCTGTCCTTTAAGAGCCACCGAATGATGATATGTTCCATTGCGCCCACACAAAGACTGCGGGCAAGATAGATATTGATCTCCTTTTTAATCGTTCCCTCCTCCTGCCCTTCCTGAATAATGTCGAGCAGAATTTGATAAAAGTTTCTCGCTGCTTGATAGGCCTCCGTTGAGACGTAGGTCTTACTGGTCTTCAGTTCCAGCAAAACGATAGACCCATACCCTGGGTTTTTCTCCACATAATTAAGCCACCACCAGATAAACTTCCGAAGTTTGTTCAAAGCCCCTTTAATACCCATCATGTGGTCATGGATTTGTGGAATCAGTTCTTTGGTGATTTCTACAGGAATGGCCAAGAGGATATCCTCTTTATTTTTAAAGTATTCGTAAATGGTTGCATCCCCAATCCCTGCCTCTTTAGCAATCTCAGCGATAGTAGCATTCTGGAAACCTTTATCTCCAAAGATCTTGATGGCAGAGTTCAATATTTTTCTCTTCTTTTCAGATTCTCTGGCTTTATTATTAAAATTTTGAACAGAATTTGGCTTTTTTTTCATATAGATATATTATTTTTTCAAAAAATCCAATAATTCAATTCGAAAAGTATCATACAAAAATCTGATTTTTTGTCAATATATTTTTTATCTGGAAAAATTTCTTTTAAATTTTAATAAATTACGAAAAATATTTTTTTCGAATACCATTCGAAAAAATATTTTTACATGGCAGAATTTGACATCCCTTTGTGTGTTTTGTTATGACTTCTTACATGGAAAGCCAAGAGAAAAGAAGTAGATTGACTGAAGTGGCCCTGGGTTTATTGCCGGCTGATATGGTCTTTTTAAACAGCACCATCTTCAATGTCTTTACCCGAGAGTTTATTAAGAATCAATCGGTCTGGATCAAGGACGGAATGATTGCTTACGTGGGTCCAGAAAATGATCCTCCCAGAGACAATCAAACCGAGGTGATAGATGTTGAGGAGATGGTTCTCCTACCCGGTCTCATTGAAGGGCATACCCATATTACTAATCGGTATACCATCGAGGAGTTTGTCAAACAGGTGATCCCTACGGGCGTGACAACAGTCATCACAGAGACCATGGAGTTTGGATTGGTCGCGGGCAAAGATGGAATTGAATATTTTATTAAAGGATTGGAAGGACAGCCCTTAAGATTTTACTTCACCCTCTCCCCTTTATGTGGTTTGACTTCCTCTCAGGAGAAAATGGCTCCAACGAATGAAGAGTTACTCCCTCTCCTTCAAAATCCAAATTGTCTTGGCATCGGTGAGGTCTACTGGGGAAATATCTTCTTAGAAGGGAGACAAGGGGAGAGGGTAAGAGAACTGGTCTCCACCGCTCTCCAGATGGGGAAATTAGTGGAGGGTCATACTGCAGGGGCATCAGGGAGGAAGCTTCAAGCCTATACGGGCTTTGGTTTCTCCTCATGCCACGAGCCTGTGACAGAGGAGGAGGTCCTTGAGAGATTGAGGATGGGCTACTGGGTGATGATCAGGGAAGGAGGGGTAAGAAAAGAACTTAAGGGAGTAAAGAAGATTTTTAGGAAAAGGATAGACCATAGAAGGCTAAGCCTCTGTACGGACGGAATGGATGCAGAGGGGTTCATGAAGGAAGGCTACCTCAATGCCTCCCTTAGGAGAATGCTTAAATTCAAAGTCCCACCAGGGCTTGCCTACCAGATGGTCACCCTCAATGTTGCTGAACACTTTCACCTCGATCATCTCATTGGCTCTATTGCTCCTGGAAAGATGGCAGATATGGTGGTCATTCCATCTCCGGGGGATTATTCCCCCAGAATGATCCTATGCGATGGAAGAATGATCTTTAAAGAGGGTAAAACCCTGGTCGAACCTAAGAAGGTTTTCTTTCCAGATTCTCTGTTTCACACAGTAAGGGTGGAAGGGGATGTCCTTGCTTCCTTACCGAACAGAGGAAAGGTAAGGGTGATGGAACTGGTGACCCGGCTTGTGACCAGAGAAAGGATCATCGACCTTGAACATCCAGTAGAGTCAAAGGATTTGATTCTTCTCCTTGCTTTAGACCGGACAGGAAGTGGAAAAACCTTTATGGGGCTACTGAAAGGATTTGGTCTCAAGAGAGGGGCGTATGGATCCACTATGTGCTGGGATACCCCTGATATGATCGTTGTCGGATGTGATGCTCATTCCGTCAAGACAGTGATTGAACGGTTGAAAGAGAATGGGGGAGGGGGTGTCTATGCAATAGGAGAAAAGGTGATCTCAGAATTTCAAGCCCCACTCTGCGGAATGGTATCATTAAAGCCCATGGAGACCGTGAGGGATGAGATTAAGAGGCTTGAAGAGACTCTTAGGAGGAATGGTGTAAAATGGGAGAAGCCTGTTCTCACGATTGATACCCTTGGAACTCCTGCCATCCCACAGTTAAGAGTCACCCATAAGGGTTATGTCAAATTAAAGGACCGAGAGATCCTTCCTCTTGAAGTTTGAGGGTAAATGAAATCAAGACAATTAAGTGAGTTTTGAAAAGTCGGCGATCTTTAAGAAAAGTTGTCCAATCTCTCTGAGAAGGGCAAGACGATTATTCCGGATCGCCTCCTCCTCTACCATCACCATCACCCCATCAAAAAAATCATCGATTGGCTTCTTCATCTGGGTCATCTCTTGCAGGGCAGACTGATAATCTCTTTGGCTGAGATAATGCTCGATCCGTTCCTTCGCCTTAAGAAAGGCCTGATAAAGATCTTTTTCAGGAGGTTCTTTGAAGAGACGGGAATCCGTCCTTTCACCATAAGGACTCCCCCTCAATATATTCATCGCCCTCTTAAACCCAATGACCACGGAGTCGAAATCTTTGACCTTTCTTGCTGATCTTAAACAGTCGATCCGCTCTTGCACATCTAATAATCGATCAAAAGAGACTGAAATGACGGCCTCAATGACATCAAAAGGATAGCCCTTTTCCAAGAGATAGTTCTGATAACGGATTCGGAAGAATTCCAGAACCTCTTCCTTCACCTCTTTCAATGGACGCTCCATTTTCTCCTTTAACAGCCTCTGGCTCTCTTCAACTAACTCCTCCATAGAGATGGGATATTTTTTTTCGACAATAATCCGGATGATCCCAAGGGCTTGGCGTCTTAAACCAAAAGGATCAGCCGTACCGGTGGGAACAAGCCCAATCCCAAAACTTCCTACAATGGTGTCCATCTTGTCAGCGATGCTAACAATATCTCCGACCGGGCTTGAAGGCAAACGATCTCCCGCAAAGGTGGGAAGGTAATGTTCATAGATCGCCTCTGCCACCTCTGGGCTTTCTCCTGAGATCCGTGCGTACTCCCTGCCTACGATCCCCTGAAGTTTTGGAAACTCACCAACCATTCCTGTCACCAGATCTGTCTTACATAAAAGAGAAGCCCTCTCTACAGGACCATGAAGAGTTGGGTCGATTCGTTCGACCAAAAAGGAAGCCAGTTCCTTAAACCTCATCACCTTCTCATATGAAGTTCCTAACTTCGCCTGATAGACCACTCTCTTTAACTGTTCTAACCTCTTCTCCAGTGAAATTTTTAAATCCTCCTGGAAGAAATACGAAGCATCAGAGAGCCTTGCCCTAAGAACCCTTTCGTTTCCCCTCACCACCCCTTTCCAATCCTTAGGTCGAATATTGCTTACAAAAAGAAAATGTGGAAGGAGTCTCCCCTGGTTATCCACAACAGGAAAGTACCTTTGGTGTTCCTTCATGGTATGGATGATAATCTCCTGGGGAAGGGATAGAAAGGAAGGTTCGAAACTCCCACTATAAATGACAGGGTATTCTATTAGGAAATTAACCTCATCTAAAAGCGAATCATCCCACAAGGGCTTGCCCGAGACGGAGGCACTTTCCCGAACCATCCCCTTCTTAATCATCTCCTTCCTTTCATTAGGATCGACGATCACAAAGGCCTCTTTTGTCTTTTGAATATAGGAATCGAAATCCTTCACCTGTATCGCTCCAGGCTGCATGAATCGATGGCCATAGGTTACCTTTCCACTTTGGAGATTTCCAACCTGAAAAGGGATTACCTCTCCTCCCAAAAGGGCTAAGATCCAGTGAATCGGTCTTGCAAATCGGATGGAGACATCCGCCCATCTCATCGATTTTTGAAAAGGGATGGAAAGAATCCATTTGGGAAGAAGGGATGAAAGAATCTCTTTTGTTGGTTTCCCGGGTTCCTGTTTCACAGCACAGACATATTCACCCTTCTCCGTCTGGATCACTTTCAGGGATTCAACCTCCACGGACTGACTCTTCGCAAATCCGATCGCAGCTTGGGTGGGGTTTCCCTTTTTGTCGAAGGCAGCCTGTTTGGAAGGACCGATCTTTTTAATCTCCTCATTCCTCTGTTTCTCTGAGAGAGACTCTACAAAGAGAACAAGCCTTCTTGGTGTGCCAAAGGTCTTCATCCTCCCAAAGTCGATTCGGTTTGACTCTAACTCTCTTCGTGCGAGGTTTTCCAAATCGATCAAGGCCTGGGGAATAAAACCTGCTGGAATCTCTTCTGTCCCAATCTCTAAAAGAAGTTCTTTCATTTACTCCCAACTCCTCACTCCGAACTCCGAACTAACAGCGGAAATCCCATCTCCTCTCTCTGTTTGAGATAGGCCTCTGCACAAAGCCTTGCCAGTGTCCTCACTCTCAGAATATAACCCATCCGCTCGGTGACACTAATGGCTCCCCTTGCATCAAGGAGATTGAAGGTATGAGAGGTCTTTAAACAGTAATCATAGGCAGGCAGGACCAATCCTCTCTCAATCAAAGCCTTCGCCTCCTGTTCATACATATCGAAAAGTCCAAAAAGCATTTCCACATTGGCCACCTCAAAATTGTATCTCGAAAATTCAACCTCCCCTCGGTGGTGGATATCTCCATACGATATTCCTTCTGTCCACTGGAGATCAAATACATTATCCACCCCTTGAAGATACATGGCGATCCTTTCAATCCCATAGGTGATCTCTACAGGAATGGGGTTGAGTTCGATCCCCCCTGCCTGTTGAAAGTAGGTAAATTGAGTAATCTCCATTCCGTCCAACCAGACCTCCCATCCCAACCCCCATGCCCCAAGAGTGGGAGATTCCCAATCGTCCTCCACAAATCTTATGTCATGATTGAGGGGATCAATCCCCAAAGAGGTTAAACTCTCAAGGTAGAGGTCCTGGATATTGAGAGGTGAAGGCTTTAGGATGACCTGATATTGATAATAGTGCTGAAGCCGATTCGGATTCTCTCCGTATCGACCATCCGTAGGGCGGCGTGAGGGTTCCACATAGGCCACCCTCCATGGCTCTGGGCCAAGAACTCTGAGAAAGGTGGCAGGATTAAATGTCCCTGCGCCTACTTCGATATCGTAGGGCTGTTGGATGACACATCCCTGGTCAGCCCAAAACCTCTCCAGGGAAAAGATCAATTCTTGAAAATTCATCATTCCTCCTCAAAAGAATTCCTTTTTAATGAAGTTGGGTGTACCACTTTTAAGTCTCAAATGTCAACCCATCACTCATCCCGAGTTCCGAATTTCTCCTTTATCGCCTTCCAAGACTTTAACTCCTTTCCCAATTGATAGGCGATGAATTTTGGGAGAATCTCTCGGCTCTCCGATAATGCCTGGGAGGTAAATTTGAGCCTCTCAACCATTGACGGCTCCATCTGGGTGATTCCTTCAAGCAATCGGGCTGTCCCCCAGGAGAGAGGGATGAGGTTATCCCTTTTATTCGAACACATTTCGCAGATAAGGCCCCCTTTTTCCAATGAGAAAAAAATCGCCCCAAGCCCCTTCAAATCATCCATTCCCTTCTTACAGATATTACAGTGTCTCATATTGGGTCGATAACCAAAAAGAGAAAGCATTCGAATCTCAAATATCCTCAGATAACCTTCTTTGGCTTCCTCCCTTTCAAGGGTGGATAGAAAAGCAAGGAGGAGTTCAAAGACCTCAGGATGCGCTTCTCGCTCCCCAGCCATTTCATTGACCAACTCTAAGAAGTAGTGACCAAAGAAGATCTTCTTGAGATTCTCTCTTATATTTGGGAAAGAATTTAGAATATCGCAACCCTCTGCCCTCGCCAAGCCCATTCCCTCTCGATCGAAAAAGATGAGCCGAACATGGGTGAAGAGGTCGAGGGCATTTTGAAACCTCCTCTTACTTCTTCGTGCCCCTTTGGCAATGGCCTTTAACTTTCCAAAATTTTTTGTAAAGAAGGTGACAATCTTATCTGACTCCCCATAGGGGAGGGATCGGATTACAATAGCATGGGTCGTGTAGACAGGCATAAATGAGAAAGGGGTTACCTCCAAAATTTGAGTAAAACTATCTGGTTCCCTTCCCACCTGAAGGTGAACCAAGGGGCTCCCTCAATGGCAATACCTCTGTCCCAGGGGGAATAGTGAAATTGAAAATAGAATTGGGAGGGGAGAGATTGGTCTTTATATCGATGAACCGTGTTCGGGTCACATTCCCGAATTCATCGTGGACATCCGTCTGAACAACCATATAAGTTTTTTTGTCCACGGTCAGGATCAATTTCGCTAATGCTTGAAAGGGTTGTTTGGGAATCATCTCTAAGATAAAATGGTCTTCTCCCTGAGCAATCGATTCATTGAAGTTGGTTAGGGTAAAATCGCGGCTCAGATTCCCCTCTCCAGATAGAAAGGCCAAAGGCACCCTCTCCCCAATAGCCTTTGAAACATTGTAGATGAGGACCTGTTTCTCCTCGGGTTGATAGTACCAGAGGGTCACGCCATTTGAAATGAGTTTCTGGTTAGGGGTCTTATAGTCCCACCGCATCATTCCCTTCTTCTTAAAATAGACCTTTCCCTCCGCTCTTGGAAGCCCCTTCATCATCTTCCCAAGGGTTTCCTGTATGAAATTGGCCTCTAAATCATGGGTAATCTCATATCGTTTCTGGACCTCTTTCAACACCTCCTGACCTGTGAGGCTAAAGGCCGTGGGGGGAAGGAAGAGCATCAACCCAACAAGGATTAATCGGGATATCTTTTTCATATTCATTAACCTCACTTTTACGTTTATTAACGGCCAACGATCTACGGGATAGGGCACACGGTTTACCCATCCTTGTCCATCGCCTATTTTTTATCGCTTAGGGTTCAATCTTTTTGATCAGAACCTCTCTCGGTTTAATCCCATCAGAGGGTCCCACCACTCCTTCCTCCTCCATCTTCTCAATAATCCGAGCCGCTCGATTGTAACCAATCCGGAATCGTCTTTGGATGAGTGAGATGGAGGCCTGACCGGTTTCTGCTACGAAGGCCACTGCCTCATCGTATTTTTCGTCATACTCATCCTCCTCACCCATCGCTTCCTTTTCCTTCTTTACCTCCTCAAGGATGGTGGGGTCATAGGAAGGTTTGCCTTGCTTTTTCAAAAACTCCACGATCCGCTTGATCTCCGAACTCGAGACAAAGGCACCATGGATCCGAATCATCTTTGAACTGCCTGGCGGAAGAAAAAGCATATCCCCTGCACCCAGGAGATGTTCTGCACCAATCGTATCAAGAATCGTTCGAGAGTCAACTTTGGAAGTGACCTGAAATGATATTCTGGCTGGGAAGTTGGCCTTGATGATTCCAGTGAGCACATCGACGGAAGGACGTTGAGTGGCCAGGATGAGATGGATTCCCACGGCCCTTGCCATCTGGGCAAGCCTGGTAATAGACTCTTCTACCTCCCTCGAGGAGATCATCATCAAATCAGCCAGTTCATCGATGACCACGACAATATAAGGAAGTTTCTCCATGGCCTCAGAGGCCCTCTCCTCTTCTTCTTCAAGAAGGTCTCCCTTTCGTTTATAAACCTTTCCCTTCTCCTTCTGCTCCTTCTCCATCCTCTGATGATAGGCCTCAATATTTCGCACCCCTTTTTCAGCCAAGACCGTATATCGCCTTTCCATCTCATCCACCAACCACTTCAAGGACGCCGCAGCTTTTTTGGGATGGGTCACCACAGGAAGCAGAAGATGGGGGATCCCCTCATAATCGGAGAGCTCCAACATCTTAGGGTCGATCATCAGGAATTTCACTTCTTCTGGAGTGGCCTTAAAGAGAATGCTACAGATCATGGAATTGATTGAAACACTTTTCCCTGAGCCAGTCGATCCAGCCACTAAAAGGTGCGGCATTCGGGCGAGGTCAACGATAAAGGGCTCTCCTGAAATGTCTTTCCCCAATCCAAACGAGAGTTTCGATTTGGAGGATCGAAAAACATCGGTGTCGATGATCTCTTTAAGATAGACCATCTCCCGGTTGGCATTGGGGACTTCAATCCCAACGACTGACTTTCCAGGAATGGGAGCGACAATCCTGATTGAGAGGGCACTTAATGCAAGGGCGAGGTCGTCGGCCAAATTTACGATTCGGCTGACCTTGACTCCAGGAGCAGGTTCAAATTCATAGACCGTGATCACAGGACCAGGCCTGACCTCAACCACCTTTCCCTCCACCCCATAATCTAAAAGTTTCTTCTCTAAGATACGGGAGTTCATGATCAGGCTTTCTCGATCAATCTTTGCCCTCTTCTCAACCTCTGCCTCCAATAAAGAGATGGGGGGGAGTTGATAGGCCTGTTTGGGTTCGACAAATTCAAAAACCTCCTGACGAGGAGGCTCCACTTTTTTGGGAGGCGGGGTGGGGATCTCAACCACGGTGGGGGGAAGCGTCTCTTTGACTTCGACTGTATCCTCTCTCTTCTTTTTTACTCTCTTCTCCCTTTTGGCCCGCTCCGTCCGAACCATCTTCAGTGTCCCAATCTTTTGAATGAAACCGCTCACTCCCTTGACCAATCGCCTCAGGAGTGAGATAAAAGAGATTCCTGTCCCTAATACAAAGGAGAGGATTAACACAACGACCAGGATCACTGTGGCACCAGGAAGGTTAAAGTACCGGATAAGGAGTCTTGAAAAAACTTCTCCAAAAATTCCTCCAATGAGGAGATCAGGGGAGTAGAAATGGAAGGGTTTGAGCCACAACCTCATAAACGTGGACGTGGCAAATAGGATCACTACCCATCCTGTCAATTTCAAGGAAATATATTTCCATTCCCATCTAAAAATAAAACTGATGGCGAATGCACCTAAGACGAATGGAATCAAAAAGGAGGCCAGTCCAAATCCTTGAAAAAGGAGGCTTGAGACATAGGCACCAATGATTCCCATCCAGTTCTGGATCTCCTTGGCTTTTGGATAGGTGTAAGAAAAGAAGGAGGGATCTATTGGGCTATAAGAGACCAGACTTAGGAAAAGAAAGATCGCCACTGTCACCAGCAGAATCCCACCTATCTCATATTTCAATCTTTCTTTAATGGAATCCTCGATCATCTTCCTCTCATTACCCTCCTTTGGAAAGGAGATGAAAACTTTCTAAGATGCTCTCCCTCACTTTCTCCATCAGGTTCTTCCGATCCTTCATCGAGTAGTTCTGGATCTCAATGGGAGCCCCCACTCGAATCTTGATTTCACCCGGAGAGGCAGTCAATCTCTCCTTGGGCATGATCTCTCTGCTTCCAGAGATGGCAATGGGAACGATGGGGACTTTTGATTTAATCGCGAGCGTAAACCCTCCTTTTTTAAAAGGCTGAATAGAACCATCCGGGCTTCTTGAACCTTCTGGAAAGATGACCACCGACAACCCCTCTCGAATCCTTCTCGCTGCCTGATTCATGGCTTTCACGGTCTCCCGAGTCCCCTCTCGATCGACGCGGATGTAGCCTACTGCGGCCATGGTCCATCCAAAAAAGGGAATCGAAAAGAGTTCCTTTTTTGCCAACCATTTAAACTGGATGGGAAGGTTACCGAGAAGGGCAAAGATGTCATAATACCCTTGATGATTCGACATAAAGATATAAGGTCCCTTCCCATTTAAGTTTTCCAAACCTTCTACTCTGACCTTCACCCGAGTTGCAAAAAGGGCTGCCTTCCCCCAAAGCCTTGCGTAAAGATGGACCACTTTCCCCTTACGATCAAAGGGATAGGTCACAAAGGCCAGAAACCCCAGAGCCAGGGTTGCCATTACAATTCAAGACCAAACAAAAATGGTTCGGATCATAAAATCGTGTCTCGTGTCCGTGGGTCGTGTCCATAAAATTTTTGAATCATAAACCTTTAATTCTAAACTCTTAACTCGTAGTCAGATTCTTTTCTCCAGTTCCGTGAGGATCGCGACTACTTCTTCTTTGATGTTTTCATCCAGGTCATAGGGGGATTTCCCTTCTCGATCTGCTTGAAGAATTTTGGGATTAAATGTGATATGGCCAAGAATTGGAAATTCGGAAAGGCTCTCCTCAATCATCGTTCTATCTTCTTGAGAGGTGACTTTATTCCCAACGATCATAATCTTTTTGAGGTTCAAATCTTCAGCCAATTTCTTAATCTGCCGGGCTGTATTGATGGCTCTCTGCCCGGGCTCCACGACCACAATCAAGGCATCGACATTTCCAGTGCTCCCCCTGCCCAGATGTTCCAACCCTGCCTCCATATCGATAATCAGCGCTTCCTCCCTCTGGACAAGCAGATGACGAACCAAATTCTTGAGAAGAACATTCTCTGGACAGAAACAACCCCCACCTCCCTGAGGAATGCAACCAAGAAGAAGAAGTTTTACCCCTTGATAATTGACCCCTAACTCTTCGGGAAGGTCATCTACCTTTGGATTGAGTTTAAATAGAGAGCCGAATGTCCCCTTTTTTGCTCCTGTTCTTTCTTCGATCAAAGAAGACATGGAGGCAATGGGTAAAAGTTTTTCAGCCAATTCCTTCGGAAGCCCGATGGCCGAAGAAAGATTTGAATCTGGATCGGCATCCACTGCAAGGACTTTTCTCCCCTGGGCTGCTAATATCCTTGCCAAAACGCCTGCAAGGGTTGTCTTCCCAACACCCCCTTTACCAGAAATAGCAATCTTCATGAGATCCTTTCTTCCACTAAAGAATCAGGCAGGATTCAACCCGCTTAATTATCGAATCCCTAAACCGTTTTATTAATCATATCCAAAAAATTTCAAAATGTCTATTCTTTGAGGAGAGACCTCTAAAAAGTCTGTAAATTTTATTTGCTAAGAATCGTTTTAAGAAGATTTTTAGCGAAACCTTTTGTGGGTCGGTTTCTTGTAGGTATCCCCCTGGCCGATAAAGGCAGGATGGTTCTTTCTCCCACCCTCCTTACTGGGGAATGGTTTATTGTATCCTTTTTCAGAGATCTCGAGTAGAGGTCCGAATCCGATTTGACAAACCCTATTCTCATCATCAATAATGATAACTCTAAAAAGGTATAACAATGAAGATGAATAAAAAGGCGCTGGCGATCCTCAGCGCAGCGCATCTGGTTACAGACCTCAACCAAGGGTCACTGCCTGCTCTGCTCCCATTCTTTAAAGAAACCCTCAATCTTTCCTATACCCTTTCAGGATTGGTGATGTTGTTTGGGAACCTTACCTCCTCTGTGATCCAGCCTGCCTTTGGATACCTCTCTGACCGGCGTCCCATAGGATGGTTTCTTCCTCTGGCACCTTTGATTGCCTGTTTGGGCATGGCCCTCACAGGAATGATCCCTAACTTCTATCTCCTGCTCATCTTTGTCATTGTGAGTGGTTTTGGAGTAGCAAGTTTTCATCCTGAAGGTTTTAAGACCGCCCATTTTTTTACTGGAGAAAAAAAGGCAACGGGCATGTCTATCTTCTCTGTTGGAGGAAATTTAGGTCTTGCCCTGGGTCCAATTTGGGCTCTCGCCCTTGTCACCACTTTTAATCTAAAAGGAACAGCAGGAATGATCGTTCCTGGAATCTTAATATCCATGATTTTACTCTTCTCCATCTCATGGCTCACCACTCCGGTCCATTCTGCCTTCATTCAAACAAAGGAGGTTGGTAAAAAACCAATTCCAAAAAAGGACCTGGTCTCCCTTATCCTTCTTGTGAGTGTGGTCATTGCAAGATCCTGGACACAATTTGGTCTGGTCACCTACATCCCCTTCTTTTACATTAACTATCTTAAAGGGGACCCAATCTATGCAGGAAAACTCGTATCCACCTTTATGATGGCGGGTGTAGTAGGGACATTGATTGGTGCTCCTATTGCAGATCAATGGGGTCATAAGAAATTTCTATCCGTAACCATGTTCCTGCCTGTTCCTCTCCTTATCCTCTTTTATAATACGGAAGGCCTGATTGCCTTCTTAGCCATTGGGCTGGCAGGAATGGCACTGATCTCCACGTTTTCTGTAACCGTGGTGATGGCTCAAGCCCTTCTCCCCCAGCGCCTGGGAGTAGCTTCAGGATTAATGGTGGGTTTCGCTATTGGAACAGGGGGAATTGGAGTTACTCTTCTTGGAATGATTGCAGACCATTTTGGAGTCCCCATTACTCTCAAATTGATATTTTTCCTTCCGTTGATTGGCTTTGGAATCAGTTTATTGATAAAATATCCTCCCAGAAGAGGGGAAGTGGTGGCGGAGGGATGAAAACGGTTTTAATCACAGGGGGAGCAGGCTTTATTGGTTCCCATCTCTGTAGAAGGCTTCTTAGAGAAGGGGTCCGGGTAATCTGCCTGGATAATTTTGACAGTTTCTATGACCCCAATATCAAAATCAAAAACATCGAGGGCTTAACGGAGGCGTATCCCGGTCTTTTTGAATTGATCACAGGGGATATCCGTAATCCAGAACAGCTCCGAGAGGTCTTTCAAAAGAATAAGGTTAATCTGGTCATCCACCTGGCAGCCAGGGCTGGGGTGAGACCCTCCATCGAACATCCTCTTATCTACCAAGATGTTAATATCCGGGGGACAATCACTCTTTTAGAGATCTGTAAAGAATTTGGGATCAAAGAGTTTATCTTCGCCTCCTCCTCGTCCGTCTATGGAGAGAACCAAAGAATCCCCTTCTCCGAAGACGATCTTCATATCCAACCCATCTCCCCTTATGGAGTCACCAAAAGGGCAGGGGAACTCCTCTGCTATTCCTATCATCACCTTTATGGAATGAATATGGCTTGCCTCAGAATTTTCACCGCTTATGGTCCGAGACAGAGGCCAGAGATGGCCATTCACAAATTCACTCGGTTAATTGATCTGGGAGAAGTCATTCCAATCTATGGGGATGGTTCCTCTCGAAGGGATTATACTTATATCGACGATCTAATCGATGGGATCATGGCTACAGTCTCTCACCTCAAGGGGTTTGAGATTTATAATCTTGGAGAATCCCAAACCACCTCCTTAATAGAATTGGTCAAACTGATTGAGGAGGCCTTTGGGAAAAAAGCAAACTTCGAAATGTTAGATCCTCAACCCGGTGATGTTTCAGTCACTTTTGCGGACATTACCAAGGCAAGGCAGAGACTCAACTATCAACCCAAAATCACCATGGAGGAGGGGATTAAAAGATTTGTCCAGTGGTATAAGGAGAAAACATAGGGACACTTCCCCTATTATGCCTTACCCTTCTTCTTTGGCCTACCGCCCTTCTTTGACTTGATCCCCCTTCATATCTCGGGTTAGTTCTTATGGCCTTTTTTCTTCTGGTTTCGCTGGTAAATGATCCTCAATCCTTCGAGGGTCAAAAATTCATTGACCTCTTCAATGGTCTCTGATTCCTCTGCAATCAGGTTGGCCAATCCTCCTGTGGCAATCACCTTGGGATTGGACTTCACCTCCCGCTTCATCCGCCTGACAATCTCATCCACCAAACCCACATACCCATAAAAGATTCCTGATTGCATGCTATGGATCGTATTCTTTCCTATGACCCCTTTCGGTCGGACAATCTCCACCCGGGGAAGTTTAGAAGTCCTCTGAAAGAGGGCCTCTGAGGAGATCCCGATTCCAGGGGCAATCACCCCTCCCATATATTCTCCCCTTGGGGAAACATAATCAAACGTGGTCGCAGTGCCAAAATCCACAACAATGAGACTTCTCTTATAACGCTCATAGGCCGCCACTGAATTGACGATTCGGTCAGCCCCAACCTCTGAAGGGTTGTCGTAAAAGATGGGCATCCCTGTCTTTATCCCCGGTCCTACGATCAAGGGTTGGATCGGGAGGTATTTCCTGACCATCTCCTGAAGCATATCCAGAACGGGTGGGACAACGGAGGAGATGATCATCCCTTCAATATCCCGAATATCGATCTGATCGAACCTAAAGAGATCTCGGAAGAAGATCATCCATTCATCCGCCGTCTTCTCTCTCTCTGTCCCAAGACGCCAGTGATCCACCAGGACTTCTCTGTCATAGATTCCCAAAACCGTGTTCGTATTTCCCACATCAATGACCAGTAACATAATCCCTCCTCAAATTGGAAGATAGTGAGTGTAAGGTTTAAAGTGGTCCATTATCTTTTTACCTTCTATTGTCAAAATATTCCACATCCCCTGCTAAAATCCTTTTCTCTCCACCCTCTTTCGTTTCGATGACCAAGGCCCCATCTGAATCAATATCGATGGCCCTTCCAAGAAGGGCTTCACCAAAAGAAATAACTTTGATCCATCTTCCCTTAATCTCCGCCCACTTTCTCCAGGCCTCTAAAATAGCAGAAGGACCTTCCTCCAATAGGGTTGAATACCATCTTTCCAACCTCTGTAAAAGAATTTGAATAAAGTCTTTTCTTGAAATCATCTCTCCTTTCTCAATCCTTAATGAAGTTGCCTTCTGGCGAATCTCTCTTGGGAACATCTTAGTCTCCATATTGATATTGACCCCTATTCCAAGAATGATAAAATGGATCCGATCGGCCTCTGAATGAATCTCATTCAAAAGCCCTGCAACCTTTCTCTCCCTTAGGAGGAGGTCATTTGGCCATTTGATCTTGGGATCGAGACCAGCAGAGTGCTGAATCGCCTCTGCAGTGGCTACAGCCGCCATCAGGGTCATCATGGAGGCTTGATGGGGTGGAATCTTGGGCCGGAGGATTACGGAAAGATAAAGATTTAAAAAAGGGGGTGAGAACCACTGTCTTCCCAATCTCCCCTTCCCCTGGCTTTGGGATTCGGCAACAACCACTTCTCCTTCTTCTGCCCCTTCCATGGCCAATTGATAGGCCTTTGAATTCGTTGAGTCAATGCTTTGGAAATAGTGGAGGGTCCTTCCCATCCATTTTGTCCTCAAGAGGGGTTTGACCTCAGAGGGAAGAAGAAGATCGGGAGAACGAATCAATCGGTATCCTGAATGGGTCTCTCCCTCGATCTCATAGCCTATCTTTCTAAGATGGTTGATCCTTTTCCAAACCGCTGTTCGGGTGACCTTTAATTGACGGCTGATCTCTTGGCCCGAAATAAAATCGTAAGGCGGGTTTCTCAGAAGGTTAAGAATCTCATCGTCCATGTCGATTTTTAAATGAACCATGACGATTCACAAATCTCAGGGACGTCACGTCCTTCAACTAATCACCTTATCATATCTTGAGAACTGCATGGAGAAGGTTCCACGGCCCTGAGTGAGTGACCTCAAATCGGTCGAATAACCAAACATGCGAGTCAGTGGAGAGATGGATTTGATCAGGATGACCTTTCCCTTCGGCGTAATCGACTCCACAGAACTCTTCCTGGCCTTCAGGTCACCTACTACAGCCCCCATAAACTCTTCTGGAACGATGATGGTAACCTCCATCATGGGTTCCATCAATACAGGCTGTGCCTTCCGACACCCCTCTCTCAATGCAGTGGAGGAGGCAATTTTGAGAGCAAGTGTGGAGGGATGTTCGGGATCGACATTGGCCTTAAGAAGGCTAACCCGGATGTCTGTAAGGGGGTAACCCATAATGACCCCAACCGTAGAAGCCTCTCGTATCCCCTCCTCCACTGAAAGGATCTCCTCCTTCTTTAATATTCCTTCAGGCACCTCAGAACGAAATTCGATCCCCTTTCCCCGACCATTGGGTGAGAGTCTTAGAAAGACTTCTGCAAAATGCCTGGTTTCTTCAACCTCTTTCATAAACCTTGCCTCTGCCTCTACCTCTTTTTCAATCGTCTCACGATAGACGACCTGGGGTTTCCCTACATTGACAGAAAGATGGTACTCGGTCTGAAGACGATTGACCAAGACATCGAGGTGCAACTCACCCATGCCCGAAATAATCGTTTGGCCGGTATCCTCATCAAACTTAACCTGGAAGGTGGGATCTTCATCGCTCAACTTTTGGAGAGATTCCATCAATTTATCTTGATCTTGATTGGCTCTTGGTTCTACTGCCACAGACATCACCGGTTTATAAAAATCGATAGGTTCGAGGAGGATTGGGTGTTGCCGATCACAGAGGGTATCCCCGGTCGTGGTCTCCTTCAATCCCATCACTGCAACAATCTCTCCACTTTTTGCCTCATCCACACGAGTCCGCTGGTGAGCATGCATCTGAAAGATTCTGGAGATCTTCTCGCTTTTCTTCAAGCGGGGGTTATAAACCTCTGTTCCTACCTTGAGCACCCCTGAATAGATTCGGATGTAAACGAGCTTCCTTCCTTCCTCCATCATCACCTTAAACGCCAGGGCTGTAAAGGATTCCCCATCATCCGCCTTCCGTGTTAATCCTTCTCCGGTCTGGGGATGTGCTCCTTTGACAGGAGGGATATCGAGGGGAGAAGGAAGGTATTCCACAATGGCATCGATGAGGGGTTGAATCCCTTGATTCCTCAGCGCAGCCCCACAAAGAACGGGTACTGCCTTCATCTGAATAGTAGCCCTTCTTAAGACAGCCTTTATTTCGAATTCAGAAATCTCCTCCCCATTAAGATATCGTTCCATCAGGGCATCGTCAAACTCTGCCACGGATTCAATCAATCTCGAGCGATGATGGGTCGCTTCTTCTGTCAAATCTTTTGGGATGGAGATCTCTTTAAAAATCATTCCAAGACTATGTTCATCCCATACGATCCCCTTCATCTTGATGAGATCGATGACTCCGATGAATCGATCTTCCCTGCCAATGGGGAGTTGGAGAACAACAGGATTGGCCCCTAAACGCTCCATCATCATTTTGACCGTTTCAAAAAAATCAGCCCCTATACGATCCATCTTATTAATGAAGGCCAATTTGGGAACCCTGTATTTATCTGCTTGATGCCAGACCGTCTCGGATTGGGGCTCGACCCCTTCCACGGCGCTAAAGATGGCAATGGCTCCATCTAACACCCGAAGCGAACGCTCCACCTCAATGGTAAAATCCACATGCCCAGGGGTGTCAATGATATGGATGATACTTCCTTTCCATTCCACAGTGGTCACCGCAGAAGTAATGGTAATCCCTCTCTCTTGTTCCTGGGGCATCCAATCCATCACTGCGGTGCCTTCGTGGACTTCTCCCATCTTATGTATCTTTTTTGTATAGAAGAGGACTCGTTCCGTCACAGTCGTCTTGCCCGCATCAATATGGGCCATGAACCCAATATTTCTCGTCCGTTGAAGTCTTTTCTCTCCTGCCATCTTTAATTTAATATCCTTGATGATAATATATCTTTGCAATATTAAAGGGATTTTTAATAAATGTCAAATTCCCTCTTGACAAGGTAAACCAAATATGTTTAATTAATCTTTTGAAGGATCAGAAAATGAGAATCTCTTTTAATTTTTACTACTTTTATTTTAATAGGAGTCACCCATAGGACAATCCCCATATGGGTATGGGGAAGCCATGGGTGACTGAAGTTGGGCCCCATGGCTTTTTTATTTTCAGCCATAGGGGCAACCCTATGGCTTTTTTAGTTTAAATTTTCATAAAAATTTTTAGAAGGGGGTCAAAAGGGTATGGCTATTTCAAAAAAAGTGAAGGATGCCTTGGAGGGTGCTTCTTGGGTGAGGCGGATGTTTGAGGAAGGGGAGGAATTAAAGAGGAAATATGGGGCAGAAAATGTCTTTGACTTTTCTCTTGGAAATCCTGATATCGAACCACCTGCCTCTTTAAAAATGGCTCTCAAAAATCTTGCTGACCAACCCATCGCGGGAATGCATCGATATATGCCCAACAACGGTTATATCGAGACGCGAAAGGTGATCGCAGAATACCTTGCAGAGGAATCTGGGCTTGCCTTCAATGAAAGACATGTGGTCATGACCGTCGGAGCAGCAGGTGGGCTCAATGTGGTTTTAAAAGCCATCCTCGATGAAGGGGATGAGGTGATTGTCCCCTCCCCATACTTTATGGAGTTTAAATTTTATATTGATAACTGTGGGGGAAAGATTAGATTGGTCGAGACCAACGAGGATTTCTCTCTCAATCTTTCCGAAATCGAGAAGGCCATTGGAGAAAAGACCAAAGCCATCCTCATCAATTCACCCAATAATCCCACCGGAGTGGTTTATGATAGGGAATCGCTGAGCCAACTGGGAGCATTATTAAAAAAGAAGAATCAACAGTTGAAAAAAACCCTCTTCCTCATCACCGATGAGGCTTATCGAAGGATTGTCTATGACGATATTGAACTCCCCATTGCCTTCCAGTACTATCCCCATACCATTCGGGTCACATCCCATTCCAAAGACCTCTCCCTTCCAGGAGAGAGGATTGGTTATGTGGCCGTCAGTCCCCTCTGTGAAGATCTTGAGGAGATGATGTCAGCCCTTGTCTTTGCGAATCGCACACTTGGTTTTGTCAATGCCCCTGCCCTGATGCAGAGGCTGGTTGCACCCCTTCAGAGAAACTCTGTTAATGTGGGGATCTACGAGGAAAAACGAAATCTCTTCTACAATGCCTTAACCTCCTTTGGTTATCAAGTGGTAAAACCACAAGGTGCCTTCTATCTCTTTCCAAAGTCACCGATTGAGGATGATGTGGCCTTTGTAAAAGAACTCCAGAGGAAAAGGATCTTGACCGTTCCTGGAAGGGGTTTTGGAAAACCTGGCTTTTTCCGAATTGCCTACCCGGTTGAAAAAACGACGATTGAAAGGGCTCTCCCTGGATTCAAAGAGGTGGCGGAAAAATATGGGTTAAAAGGCTAAAGGCCTCATTCACCTTGAAGGATCTTTTTTTCTCCCAGTCGGATGGGCATCCAAACTGTTAGGAAACATAGAAAAAGGATAAAGGCAAAAGACACCCCGATCCATAGCCAATGGATAAGAGAAAGAGGATGTTGCCTTATCCCTGCCATAAAGAGGTGATAAACAGGACCTGCCTCAAGCACAATCACCAACCCAATAAAACCAATACAGAGGGTCATATAAATCAATCCCCCAAGGCTTGTCACGGATTGAGTCGGGGTCTCAGAATGAAAGTCAGGATAGAGTGCTCCAAGTCCTACTCCCATGGAGACTATCCCCGGAACCATAAAAAAGATGGTCAACGTAGAAAGGACCATCATCAAGGGGGTAACATGGAGTAATAGATTCGTGACCACGACCAAGATCTCGGAAAGAAAGAGAAGGGGTAGAAAGTAGACGAAAAATTTTATCCAAAGAAAGGTACGAATCGAAATGGGTGAGGATTTGACAATCCAGAAGGCCTCGCCTTCGAGGCTGACGGCTGGAAAGGCAAACCTTGCTGAGATTGCGGACAGGACAAAGGCCGAAAGCGCCATGTTTAAAAAGGAGAGGAGATTTTGGAGGTATTCGACCCCCATCGGTCCCTTATCCAAGGGAAGAACGGAAAAATTGTAAAGGTAGATCACCACCAAAGCCCCTACTAAAAAGAGTTGAGACCATTGGCTCTTATCCCGGAAAAAGATCTTGATCTCCTTTGTCATAAAGGCCCTTTTGGGGCCAGGTAAAAATCGAAGAAGTCTTTTTTCCTCCCATCTTTTTAGTCCAGGGAAAGGAGAAATCTTTCCCTCCATGGTCTCTGCTTTTGTTAACCCCCTGAAGTAAATTTGGCCTGCTATCCCGGTCACGAAAAAGACCAGGGTCATGGCACCACTCCAGGAAAGGGCTGAGTGAAAGAGAGCCTCTTGGATGGATCCTGAGAGAGCAGTTTTTAGGGCATCTGTGAACCAGGTGGTTGGAAGAAACAGGGACTGCGAGGTTTCCATATTTTTGAGATAGACCAAGAGGGAGAAGAAGGATTCAGGGTTCACAAATTTCTCTGGCCTTGTTAAACGGAAGGAAAGGAGAAGGAGGAGGAATAAAAAGAGGCTTAAAAAAAAGAAGAGGCTTCGGAGGCGACCTGCTGGGAGAATCAACGCTCCTAAAAGAACCAAAAGAGCGCTGAGACTTGATGCAATTAGGCAAAGGGGAAGAAGATTAAGACCTGCAGTCAGATAATAGAAGCACCCTCCCCGATAGACCATGCCGAACGAGAGGAAGAGAGGAAGGCCGAAGAGGAGCACCATCCATGAACTGTCAAGGGTGGATTCCAACCATCGGGCTAAGAAAATCTTCTCCCTCGAGACTGGCATGGAGTGAATGAGAGAGAGGTCTTTACTGAGATAAAGTTTTGAAAGAGAGGTGAGGATACTACTGAAGATCAGGAGGGAAAAGAAGGTGATCAAGGCCATAGAGAGAAGTTTATAGGCAAGGATATCCTCAAACCCTTCCAAACTCTTAAGATAGAGAAAGACTCGTTTAAGGAGGTAAAAGGCACCGACCCAAAAACCAAGACCGATCGTTCCAAAGAGAGTGAACCGAACCTTTTGTCCTTTAAATTTTTCAGAAAGGACTCTATTTTTGAAACTCCATAGACGTGGCTTTAAAAGGGTTAGAATGTCGTTCAAACCCCAGTCTCCTCTGTCAGGATGAGAAATACCTTCTCAAGATCCCCTTCCTGAAGTTGAACCCTCTGTCTCAATTCCTCGATCGTGCCTGTTGCAATGAGAACACCCTGATGAAGGATTCCAATGCGGTCACAAACCTCTTCGGCAATGCTGAGGGTATGAGTGGACATAAAAAGGGTTGTCCCATTTTTAGCAAGATTACGTAAAATGTTTTTAACCATTCGACTCCCTGCAGGATCGAGCCCCACCATAGGTTCGTCCATAATGATCACCTTGGGTTCATGAAGAAGCGCTGCAGAGAGAATCAATCTCTGCCTCATCCCATGGGAATAAGATTCAATGAGATCATCTCCCCACGGGTCAAGGGAAAATTGTCTTAAAAGCTCTTTGGATTTTTGGTTAAAAAAGGCTTCCTCCAAGCCATAAAGGTCTGCAGTAAATCTAAGAAATTCCCTCCCTGTCAATTTCTCATAAAGGAAGGGGCGGTCCGGGATATAACCGATTCTTCTCTTCGCATTCTCAGGGTCCTCTGCCATATTGATCCCATCGATCACGACAGAGCCTTCTGTAGGGGCTAAGACCCCACCCATCATTCTGAGAGTTGTGGTTTTCCCCGCTCCATTGGGTCCAACGAATCCAAATATCTCTCCTTGGGGGATTGAAAGATTGAGTCGGTGGACTGCGATGGTTTTCCCAAATCGCTTGGTCAGATTCTTCAGTTCAATCATTTTTAAAAACCGTAAGGATCTCCAATTGGGCTTTTCGGATCACCCTCAAAAGGTCAATCTGACGCTCCATTCCCCTCACCAAACGGATATGGGTGACATCTGCAGGAAACTGCCCCATTGCCCCGTCCGCAGTCACCCAATGCCCGAGATAGAGAACATTCCAAGCATGATAGTAAAATCTTCCTTGGTGATAGACCAGGCCTGCTTCAATCTCGGCAGGGATTCCCACTGCTCGGGCCAGGGCGGCCAACAGCACCGCATGATCATTACAATCTCCCATCCGGTTGCGGAGGGTGTGGAGGGCATTGGGGATGGAAAGGACAGGTCTCTTCTTGATATTTTTATAAACCCATTCCACAAGCTTATGAGCCTTGACTGTTTCTGAATCTTCAGGGGAGACGATCCCCTTCCCTATTTCCCTAATTTCCTGATGATCAGACTGAATAAAAGGAGTGGGCTTAAGATACTCATCTAATTTAAGGGAGGTTTCATCTTCTAATCTTCTTAGAGAAGTTTGGGGGATGGGCTCTTTCCAGATGGTCAATACCTTTCCACTAAAGGATTGCCTACCGCCGTTTAAGAAAAATGAGCCCTCCTCAACGCCCTCCAATCTTAGCCTGAGCCCCTTCAGAGAAAAGGGATCAAGAAGGATTTGATTAGCAGGAATCGAAACTATCTCAGTAAGGTCTTCAAGAGATGGCTTCACTCGCTTACCCAAGGCCTCCTCCTTCGTTACCTTTTCAAGTCTAAATCCCAAGATTCCTTCCTCTCTCAAAACATCTCCTTCCTTCCCGATCCAAGCAAACTGTGAAAAGCCCATAAAATCGACCTTTACCTTCTTAGCCCTCTTCGGAGTCCCTTGAAGGGAGATCGACTCCTCCCCTAACAGGGTCACCTTAACCGGCCTATGGGTTAAGGAGGTAGGGTCAAAAACCTCATAGATTCGGGTTTCACCCTCCCTTAAATTCTCATTAGACCAAGCCTCGAGGAGACTAACAGGAAGATGGATTTCTTGATTGAGAGTAAGATCGGTCCTCTGCTCATAACCTGGGATGCCTGAAAAAAGGGTAAGCACATTGCCTTGAAGAATTCCCCGAGACTTGAAGCGAAAGAGGCTTGACTTCATTTCGAAATCGAAAGAGGAAAGGGTAAGATTCGGATGAAGATAGCCCTCTGTCTTAACCCCTATCTCCTGAGTTAACCCCATGGCCTTAATCTCCATAAAGACCTCTTCAACGATTCGGTACCCTCCTTCTATCTTATAGAACTGTCTGCGGGCATAACCAATCTTTTCATCCTTCTGAAAGATGCTCAACCATGTCTCTCGATCCGAATGGGTAGTGGGTTTAAAAAAAGAGCCCCTCTTTGACTCCCCTCCCCTCTCCTCCCAAAAACCAATTCGAATGAAGAGAAGGAAAGTGAAGATCAACCCAAAGCCTATCCCCATGATCCAATGTAATTTTCCTCTCCATAAGATCATAGAAATAAAATATATCACTTTTTTGAAAGGTTCAAAATAGGAAAGACTTTACGGAGAAGATAATTTTTATGGTTCGAGCCTCTCCACACTGTGGGCTGGGATGACAAACCCATGATGAAAGAACATTCCCGAGAGTTCTGAAAAAGAATATCCTAAACCATTTTTCAGTATGGGAGGGTAGGGGAAAAACCTTCCTGCCCGTATCGGGCAGGCGGATGCCGATGAATGATTGTAGGGTAAGGGTTGACACTCAGGCCCCAATCTGATTTAATGGAATTAGAGTTCCAATGGGAAAGAACGTCAAAATTTCTGCGGTAATTCCTGCTCGATATGGTTCGAGCAGGTTTGAAGGGAAACCCCTTGCTCCCATTCTGGGTAAGCCGATGATCCAATACGTCTATGAGGGGGTTTGCCAATCCAAATTGATTGATGAGGTATTAATAGCCACCGATGACCAAAGAATTATGGAGGTTGTTAGGTCTTTCGGTGGGAAAGCCCTCCTGACCTCTCCGGATCATCCCACTGGAACGGATAGAGTGGCAGAGGTCGCACGAAACCTCAGGGCAGAAATCATAGTTAATGTCCAGGGAGACGAGCCTTTGATCAAAGGTCGGGTCATAGACCAAGCCATTCGGCCCCTTTTGAAAGACAAAGAACTCCTACTCTCCACATTGATGAGCAGAATTGAAGAAGTCAAGGACTGGCTTAATCCAAACATTGTCAAAGTGGTGGTGAACCGTCAAAATGAAGCCCTCTATTTCTCCCGTTCCCCCATCCCCTTGCCAAGAGATTTAAATGTAGAGAAGCTTCTCTCCAACCCCTCTAAGGGTAGAGACCTCCTCCCCAAAAAGGTTTTTAAACATATTGGGGTTTATGTATTCCGCCGTAATTTTCTCCTAAGATTCTCAAAAATGAAACCCACCCCCCTGGAAAAACTGGAGAAATTGGAACAGCTTAGGGCTCTTGAAAATGGAGTAAGGATTAAAGTCGTGCCAGTTCAATATGAGCCCATCTGTGTCGATATCCCTGAGGATATTCAGAAGGTCGAGAAGTTCCTTTTATTGCACGCAATTTAAAAAGAGATAAATTCATATAACTTATTGTTTAAATTGACTTTTTAACCTATCCCCTAAGTTTGTCTTAAAAAATCTAAAAATTATAACCATTGATTGATTTTTTTATTTTTTTAAGGTATAAATATATATTAGTTTAAAGGGGAAAAAGAAATTGAAAGGGAAAAGGGTTAACCCTTCCATTTTAGTTCTCCTCTTTATTCTTCTTTTCATTTTCGCCTGTTCTACTCCACCCTGGTTTCCAATCAAAAAGGCCCCACCTCATAAGGCGAAGATGAAGGAATTGTTGGATAAAGAGGTTGTCATTATTGATAAAAAAGAATATATAAAAGTCCTCAATCCGAAATTCATTGAAGCCGAAAGCCAGCCTAAATATCTATACATTCCAGTTGAGGAATATCTTTCAAACAGAGAGGCCTATATCATTCCATCCTATCAAAAAATGGAAGCAAAAAGCGAACCTTCTTCCCCAACCGTAAGACCCCCTCTGACAGAAACAGAAAAAGAGATTTATTGGGTCTCTTCTTCGGCTCAGAAGTCTCCCGATCTTAAGAGAAAAGTGTTGCTTGTCCATTTTGACGATCGCACAACCACCTCAGAGGAGATGTTAGGGGATTGGATTGCTGAAAAATTGATAAAAGAAATTTCTCGACGTTCTTTAAAAATCCTCTTTATCGACTATCCAATGGTGAAGGAATTTCTCCAAGGAAAAGGGATTCCACTGACAGATATTGAAACCCCCAAAACCCTTCATCTGCTCAACGAGGTTTTTGGCGTCCATGCCCTGATCTTAGGGCAGCTTTCAGGACCCTACATCTTTACAGCCAAATCCTCAAAAGATGAGGAGAGGACCGCCTCAGCCATTTTGAAAATTGATCTCCGAGTGGTGGAAACCTTTGGAGGTAAAACGATAAAGACACTCTCTTCAAATAATCCCATCATTGCCACCAAAGAAAAGGGGACCTTCTCTGAAGAAAAGGCTAAAGGGAGGGCGATTGATCTCACAATTGGGGAACTGGCTCGTTTGCTCACAAGGGAGTTAGAGGGATTGGATTGGTTCTGCCGAATTGCAAAGGTCGAAGGGGAGGAGGTCTTTATTAATGCCGGGAGGCTATCCGGCCTCAAGATAGGGGACTTGATGGAAGTTTACGCTCCTGGATCCTCTTTCGGAAAGGGGGAAGCAAAGGGGACCATTCAAATCTCTTCATGTTTTGGAATCGATGCTTCCATTGGGAAGCTAATCAATGGGAAGAAACCTGATGTAGACGATATTGTAAGGATTGGCAAAGCCAAGGGAACCTAAATCGCTCACAGGATATTCCTCCCACTTTCAATCTCAATAGGTCGCTGTCCAAAAACCTTTTATGGAGTGACCAGAAGGAAGGGGGTAGTGGTTTATGTTTCAAATCGGTGATAAAGCAGTTTATCCAGGACATGGGGTAGGGGTGATTGAAGCCATTGAAACCAAACAGATCTCAGGAAAGGAGCAGAAATTCTATATCCTCCGAATTATGGATAATGGAATGACGATCATGATTCCTAAGGATAGTGTCAATACGGTGAGACTCCGAGGGGTGATCAAAAAGGTGGATGTCTCAAAGGTCATCCAAATTTTAAAGGATCGGGATGTCACCATAGACACCCAGACATGGAACCGAAGATATCGAGAATATATGGAAAAGATCAATACCGGATCGATTTATGAAATCGCCGAAGTCCTTCGTGACCTTCACCTTCTAAAGGCAGAGAAAGAACTCTCTTTTGGAGAGAGAAAGATCATGGATTTGGCCAAAAATCTTCTGGTCAAGGAGCTGGCTATCGCCCGAGAAGTCAAAGAGACGGATATTCTCAGAGAGATTAAAACCATCTTTGGACATTAAACTTACCGAAATCACACGCATCCTTTTATAATATTCTAATTCTTTTTGAGAAAGGAGGTGAACAGAGTGGGCGTTTGGGTCCTTCGTCTTATCTTATTTTTTATCTGCGGAATAAGTGGCTATGCCTTCGTGGCTGAAATTTCTTCGATTCCCCAGATAAGACTCTGGGGATTCATCGGAGGACTTTTCCTGGCAGGACTTACCCTTTTGTTGGAGGGAGGGTTGAAAAAGGTCCCTTTCAAAAATCTTCTTGGAAGCATTATTGGATTAGCCATTGGAATGTTAATAGCCCGTCTCATCTCCAACGTCTTTCTTACAAATCTTATCAATGATCAACCCCTCACCCTCCCCCTCTATGGAGTGATCTATGGGATCTGTGGATATATTGGCCTTCGGATTGGCTTCAAAAAAGGAGAAGAGGTTCACCTTCATGGCTGGAAACTCTTTTCAAAAAATCCCCCTAAGGGGGAAAGCCCGAAGATCTTAGATACGAGTGTGATTATCGATGGCCGAATTGCTGATGTGACGGAAAGTGGGTTTATTGAAGGGACCATCCTCATTCCTCAGTTCGTCCTCAGCGAACTTCAACACATCGCGGATTCTTCCGACCCCATCAAGCGCACAAGGGGGAAAAGAGGATTGGAGGTGTTACACCATATTCAAAAGCAGGTCAACGTGGAGGTAAAAATCATCGATACCGATTACCCCTCCGTCAAGGAGGTTGATGCCAAACTGATCGAATTGGCCAAGGAGGTGGGCGGTAAGATTGTCACCAATGACTCCAATCTGAACAAAGTGGCTGAACTTCAAGGAATCGATGTTTTGAATATCAACGTGCTGGCCAACTCACTCAAACCCGTCGTCCTTCCTGGGGAAGAGATGAACGTGAAGATTCTGAAAGAAGGGAAGGAGATAGGACAGGGGGTGGCCTACCTGGATGATGGGACGATGATCGTGGTGGATAATGGGAGGCGACAGATGGGCAAAAATGTGGATGTCATTGTGACCAGTGTTCTCCAAACCCCAGCAGGAAGAATGATCTTTGCCCGACTGAAGGAAGACTCTCCCAGAGAGGTCAAGGGGAAGGACTATTATTATCCTCTGGATAGTGAATATTAACCCGAAACATTCATTGAAGGATTGGAAAATTGTTGGGCTGTTGGTAAGTGATGAAGGCCAATGCGCTGATCGTCTCTGCTGGGAAGGGCCATCGTTTCAAGGGGGAAAAGAAGAAGCAGTTTTACCTTCTTGCCGATAAACCCATTCTCGCTCATACCCTTGATAAATTTGAAACGTGTCCTCTTATCCACTCCATCTTTTTGGTGGTGGGTGAGGAGGATATGGACTACAGTCTCAAAGAGATTGTTGAGAGGTATCATTATAAAAAAGTCTCCCAGATCATCCCCGGGGGAAAACGGAGACAGGAGTCGGTTAAAAACGGATTGGATCTCCTTCCACTGGATACAGAGGTGGTGGTCATCCATGATGGGGTTCGACCCTTTGTCACCCGAGAGATGATTGAAGAATCAATTCGGTCTGCCATGAGATTTAAAGCCGTGGTGTTTGCGATGCCTGTCAAAGAGACAATCAAACTCGTCCATCCTGATGGGACTGTTCTAAGAACCTTAGAGCGAGAATCTCTCTGGCAGGTTCAAACCCCCCAATCCTTTCAAGTCGATTTAATCAAAAAGGCTTATGCCAAGGCCATCGAGGATGGGTTTATCGGAACAGATGACGCCTCCCTGGTAGAAAGATTAGGAGAGAAGGTTCACATCCTCCCGGGGGCTTACACCAATATCAAAATTACAACCCCCGAAGACCTCTTGCTGGCCAAACTCCTTCTCAAAGTGGAGGATTTTAAAAAATAAAGCCATTCAAATGGACAAGAGACCAATAAGATTGGGTTTTGGATATGATGTCCATCGGCTCGTTCCGGGAAGGCCTTTGAGATTAGGTGGAGTCCAGATCCCCTATCCCTATGGTCTTCAGGGTCACTCGGATGCCGACGTTCTGCTCCATGCTATTTGTGATGCCTTGCTTGGAGCCATTGGAGAGGGGGATATTGGAAGGCATTTCCCGGACACCGACCCTCAATATAAGAATATTCCAAGCACCCTTCTTCTCCAAAGGACGATGGAAAAAGTGAAGGAGAAGAATTTTCATCTCCTCAATGTGGATGCAACCCTTGTGGCCCAGAAACCAAGGCTGGCCGAACATATTCCCCAAATGGTTATCAAGATTTCGGAGATCCTAAGGGTGGAGAGAGAGTGCGTCAATGTGAAGTCCACCACTGAAGAAGGATTAGGGTTTACTGGAAGAGGAGAGGGAATCGCAGCCTACGCAGTGGTTCTCCTTGAAAAAGATTAGAGAGATTTCTGAAAAAATATATCATCAATCCAACTCAAGTCGGGGAGGGCTGAATTAGCCTTTCGGCCTAAGGCAGGGGCAGGATACCGGTAATCAATAAGTGGTAGGGTAAGGGCTTTCCCCTTACTGATTTTCGGTAAGCCACAAGGGCTTACCCTACGAAAAATATATTTATTCATTCAATTTGTAGGACAAGGGTTTTCCATTCAAATTTCTTGAGGAGGATTTGATTTTTATATCTCTTACCTACCTATGTAAAAGGACTTTTTCAGAGATCTATTGGATTCAACTTGACATTTGAACGTTGACATTGGACATTCTTTATGAACTAATATGAGCTCTTCTGTTCGAGTCCGCTTTGCTCCAGCCCCAACGGGTTTGCTCCATATTGGGAACGCACGAACAGCCCTCTTCAATTACATCTTTGCAAAACAACACCATGGCACCTTCATTCTAAGAATTGAAGATACAGATGTGGAGAGATCCACAGAAGCCTCTTTGGACCAAATCCTTGAGGACCTTCGATGGTTGGGAATTGAATGGGACGAGGGTCCGGATAAGGACGGACCAGATGGCCCTTACCGTCAATCCCAACGCTTCGCCTTCTATCTCCACTATTCTGAACAGATGCTCAGGGAGGGGAAAGCCTATAAATGCTTCTGTTCCAATGAAAGACTTGAGCGTTTAAGAGAAGAACAGCTCCAAAAAGGGCTGATGCCAAGGTATGATGGGAAATGCCGTACCCTTTCGCAAGAGACGATTTCCCGGATGGAGGCAGAAGGACAAAAACCTGTTCTTCGGTTTCGTGTGGGAAAGGGACCGATTCAATTTCAGGATCTCGTTCATGGAAAGATGAGATTCCAGTCTGAAGGGATCGGTGACTTCGTCATCCTTCGATCGGATGGGACAGCCGCTTATAACTTTGCCTGTGTCATTGATGACCATCATATGCATGTGAGCCATGTGATCCGGGGTGAGGACCATCTCTCCAACACTCCCCGTCAACTCTTGATCTATCAGGCATTGGGGTGGGAGCCTCCTCTCTTTGCCCACCATCCTCTTATCCTTGGTCCGGACCGATCTCCCCTGAGCAAACGCCATGGGGCTACCGCGGTCTCACAATACCGAGAAGAAGGCTTTCTCCCAGAAGCAATCCAGAACTATCTCCTCCTTTTGGGCTGGTCACATCCTTCTGGAGAAGAAGTCCTTCCTTTAAAGGAAATTATTGAGGCCTTCTCTTTTGAGAATATTTCTAAAAGCGCCCCTATCTTTCATCGAAAAAAACTGGAATGGCTCAATGGAATCTACCTTCGCCACCTTGGGGAGGATCGGCTCACCCATCTCTTGCTTCCCTTTATTGAAAAGGCAGGGATTTCACTGGATCAAGTTGATCAAAACTATCTGACCCAACTCTCTAAGGTCCTGAAAGAGAATCTGATTCTACTTTCCCAGGTGGAGCAATATTTAGGGATATTCTTTGACGAAAAGTTCTCTTTTGAAGACGAGGCAAAGGCCATCTTGAGTGATTCAAAGAATCGAGAGTTGATCCAACGGGTGCTTGACCTGTTGATAACTAACCCGGCAATTGAGCCCGAGGCCTGGCCTTCCTTTTTGACTCAATTAGAAAAAAAACTTGGGGTAGAGGGTAAAAATTTCTATGCCCCCTTAAGGGCCGCCATAACAGGGAAGATGAGGGGCCCGGAGTTGGCAAAAACGCTTCCCTTACTCGAAAGCGAGAAGATCATCAGGCGCCTGAAGATGGCATTGGAATTGACCTTTGAACGTTGAGGGTTGAAATTTAATAGCATGACTCTTCGTATCTATAATAGTCTCACAGGCGAAAAGGAAGATTTTATCCCACTCCGGGAGAAGAGGGTGGGAATGTATGTCTGTGGGGTGACCGTCTATGACCTCTGTCATATTGGCCATGCCCGTTCGGCCATCGTCTTTGACGTGATCTATCGCTATCTCCAATATCGTGGATATGAAGTCAGGTATGTCAGAAATTTTACCGACATTGATGACAAGATCATTCATCGGGCGAATCAAGAGGGAGTGGACTGTCAAACGATCGCAGAAAGATATATTCAGGAGTTTCGGGTCGATATGGGGAGGTTGGGGCTTGAAAATCCTACCGTGGAACCCCGTGCGACTGAGCATATTGCAGAAATGATTCAACTGATCTCAACGCTTCTGGAAAAGGGATTCGCTTATCAAAGTGGGAACGATGTCTTTTTCAGCGTTGAGAAATTCCAAGACTACGGAAAACTTTCTAAGAGAAATTTGGATGAACTGCGGGCAGGCGCTCGTATCGAGGTCGACGAAAAGAAAGCCAACCCCTTGGATTTTGCCCTATGGAAGGGGAGTAAACCTGGAGAGCCTTTCTGGGAGAGCCCCTGGGGGAAAGGCAGACCTGGATGGCATATCGAATGCTCTGTGATGAGCCAAAAATATTTGGGAGAGACACTGGACATTCATGGAGGAGGAAAGGACCTTATCTTCCCTCACCATGAAAATGAGATTGCCCAATCCGAAGCCGCCTCTGGAAAGCCGTTTGTCCGTTACTGGATTCATAATGGCTTTGTAAATATCAATAAAGAGAAGATGTCCAAATCTCTCGGTAATATTTTAACGGTGAAAGAAATCCTGAAGCAATGGCATCCAGAGGTGATTCGGCTCTTCATCCTTTCCACCCACTATCGAAGCCCGATCGATTTCTCCTTAGAAAGTCTTCAGGAAGCCAAGGTGAGATTGGACCGTTTCTATGCCACTTTAAAAACCATCCAGGAGGAGATGGGAAAACCCCTTCGCCCTGATCGGAGAGTTCATCCCTCCTCACTTTCGGCACCCCGACAAACCATTGAGTCCTTTCAGGCCAAGTTCGAGGAAGCCATGGATGATGATTTCAATACGGCACAGGCATTGGGACATCTCCACGACCTTCAAAGACAACTCAATAGCCTTATGGATCTCTCCAAAGGCCAACCCAATTTGGAAATTCTTTCTTTACTCGAGCAGGGATTGGATCATTTTTCCAAAACGGGATGGGTGTTTGGGCTATTTCGTGAAGATCCTCACCAGTACTTCGATCAGGAAAGAGAGGAAGGCCTTAAGAGATTAGGTCTTTCTGAGCAAGAGATCCTTCAATGGATCGAGGAGAGAGAGTCTGCTCGAAAAGAGAAGGATTGGAAAAGGGCAGATGAAATTCGAAATGCCCTTCTTCTAAAAGGGATTATATTGGAGGATACCCCTTCCGGCACCCATTGGAAGTTGAAATAAGACCGATGGAATATGGAATCCTAAAATATTGGAAAAATAAATAGGGTTCTTAGGATAAACCCTTACAAAATTTTTCTATAAACCCAATATTCCATCATTTCATCCTACCCTGATTCTTTTTATAAAAATTACTCCCTTTTTAGCCATCGTATCAATGCATTTATCTGGGTGATGAGATAGGAAACCATGATGATCAGAAGAACCAATAAAAAAGTATTTGTATTAACAATCCAAAAGATACTCATCTTCTCCTCCTATTCCCTGTGATGGGTTTTCTCTGCCCCGACACCTTTCGATCTTAAGCCAATTCTTCGATTCCCTTCTTAAAAATTTCTTCAACATCGATGTCCAGTATGAAGGTGCCCCTTCCCTTTGTCAAGTTTAAAATGAAAGACCTCTGAGGGTAGGTAAGAGATATAAAAATCAAATCCTTCTCAAGAAATTTGAATGGAAAGCCCTTATCCTACAAATTGAATGAATAAATATTTTTCGTAGGGTAAGCCCTTGTGGCTTACCGAAAATCAGTAAGGGGTATGATATTTTTTCTGAACCCCAATGAAAAACCCCTGGAAAAATTTTTTGGGGGTGAGATCAAACCTAAGACCTTTAAAAAATTTCTCCTTGTTTCTTCTTTTCTGATTTGATATAAATAGCCCCATATGTTAGCGCGGGTTTTAAGCAGTACGGTATTCGGGATCGATGCTTATGTGGTAGAGGTGGAGGTGGATATCGCACAGGGACTTCCCACTTTCGCTACAGTAGGACTCCCGGAAGGTGCGGTCAAGGAGTCCAAGGATAGGGTAAAGGCAGCCATCAAAAATTGTGGGTATGATTTTCCTCCAAGGCGAATCACAGTCAATCTTGCTCCTGCAGATATTAAAAAGGAGGGAGCCGCCTTCGATCTCCCGATGGCCATTGGAATTCTTGCGGCTACAGAGGTGGTCCAAAAATCCAAACTCGATCACTATTTTATCTTAGGTGAACTCTCTCTCGATGGACAGGTAAAGCCCATCAAGGGAACACTCCCTATCGCTGTGACAGCAAGGGATAAAGGACTTAAAGGGATCCTCCTCCCCAGGGGAAATTCAAAAGAGGCGGCCGTGGTCAAAGGCATTGAAATCCTTCCCCTGGACAACCTCTCTGATTGTGTTGAGTTTCTAAATGGAAGACTTCATCTCGAACCTGAAAGCGTTGACCTCGATGAAATCTTCAAAACCGAGATGAACTACCCCGTGGATTTCAATGAGGTGAAAGGTCAGGAGCACGTGAAGCGTTGTCTTGAGGTGGCTGCAGCAGGAGGACACAATGTGATCATGATAGGCCCTCCGGGTTCGGGTAAGACCATGCTGGCCAAACGACTCCCCACGATTCTACCAGATATGAATTTTGAGGAGAGCATCGAAACGACCAAAATACATAGCGTCATGGGATTGATCCCCCCTGGAACTTCTCTCATCGTCACCCGACCTTTTCGGAATCCTCATCATACCATCTCCGATGCAGGTCTCATTGGAGGGGGACAGATCCCTAAGCCTGGAGAGGTTAGCCTCTCCCATAATGGGGTCCTCTTCTTAGATGAACTGCCTGAATTTAAGAAGAATGTCTTAGAGGTGATGCGCCAACCTCTTGAAGAAGAAAAAGTAACGATCTCCCGAGCCGCAACCTCCCTCACCTACCCTGCTCGGTTCATGCTCGTTGCAGCAATGAACCCCTGTCCCTGCGGTTACTATGGTGATCCGAACAATGAGTGTTCTTGTACGATTCCACAGATTCAGCGCTACCGCTCCAAGATCTCAGGTCCCCTGATGGATCGAATTGATATTCACATTGAAGTCCCCGCAGTCAAATATCGAGACCTGGCAAGCCGGCAACCTGGAGAGCCTTCACGAGAAATCAAGAAACGGATTGATGAGGCAAGAAAGATTCAACTCAACCGCTTCAAGGGAATGAAGATCTATTGCAATGCCCAGATGACCAATCGTCACATCAAGAAGTTTTGTGAGATCGATGAGGCAAGCCAGAAACTCCTTGAAATGGCCATTGATAAATTTGGACTGAGTGCCAGGGCTTATACGAGAATCCTTAAAGTCGCCCGAACCATTGCCGATCTCGAAAAACAGGTTAATATCCTGCCTGTCCACATCTCCGAAGCCATCCAGTACCGCACCCTCGACCGCAATCTTATTGGATAAATAGTTCTATTAACGTCGCTCCTTAATGGGGACTTTAAGACTTTTTGATTAAATGAATGATGGATACCATTGAGTCCTTATCTGATTTTTTGAAAAAGATCGGTGCTCCTAACTTCTTGGCCATTGGAATTGTCATCATTGTCTTCTGGCTTATTCTCTCAGGTATTCTTAGGGGGTTAAAAAAGAGGGGGAAAGATAACGGTCCTAAAAAAGAAACCTAACAGGGTTTTCTCCTGGTCTTCCAAGAGAGGAAAAAGGAAGTGTTAAAAGCCCTCTATATCTTGAGCCACTGGGATGCTTATATTCTCCCTAAGCAGTTTTTGAGAATAAGGGTCCTCTATCCACATCTCGGAAAAGATCCCCATTCCCCCCTTGGCTCTCGCAGGCCCGACCATAAACTCTCCAAAGAGCCTATAGATTTTTTTGAAATGCTCCTCAAGCCTGTCTCCATAAGCATGCCCATAAGAGGAGACATCTCATCCATAATAGGGATGCCGTAACCTGAAAATAACTCAGGCCTCCCTTCATGGGTCAGGAAGTAGAGCGGCTTTTTGGGCATCATAAAAAGACGTTTAAAAAGCGGGATAAATGGGTTCTCTTTGCGCAGTGCGGATTATGCGGATTACCATTTACGATACTTTTCATTAAAGATTATTTAAGCTTTCACCAACTAATTGGGAGATGATCTAAACTTAAACTTTAAACTTGACATCTCTTCACAAATATGGTAATAAAAATTTGATTTTATCACCTGACATCATTTTTCCGACTTATCCATTCAGACCCTAAAATAGAGAGGAGATACTTATGGAAAGAACTATTAAAGTTCTCTTAGAAGGAAAGATCGTTGAAGGCATTGACCTGGATTTCAAAACACTGAAAGAAGAGTGGAATGAATACCAAGTAACTGACGGCTCTATTATTCGTATGAAGGTAGTTGTCACCAATATCGCCAAGGTACCAGATAAGTACGACAACGCTGGCAATCCAATTTACGTAGTCAAGTCCTCAAATGTTTTAACTGTGTTGGCTCCCGAAAAATTAAGGAAAGGAACTGAGGTGAGCTAAAATGAATGCCAAGATACATACGATGGAAGTTAATACGAAAATACCATTGAAGGAATTTGCCATAAACTTCCCCTGGTTTAGAGAAAATAGTTGCATGGACGCTCTTCAAACCAAAACCCGTGTTTCAAGTTCTGAGTCTGGTGATAAGTCACCTTCTTGGACGGAGATAGGTCATTTCCATCTGAATGCAGGGGACCCTATACCCGATGTATCCGATGTATCGAATCCTTATACCATTGATGAGATACTTCCGATTGATGAGGTAGATAGTTCGATAAACGGACTTGAGAATTTTATTGCAGAAAAATTTTTTATTATTCCTGAGGTCGAGTATGTTTTTCTTTCGTTAGAAAATGATTCAATAAACATTTGGACAGTAATTAATAGATTAGATAGGGAGGTTAGAAAAAACATTTATGATGTTGAATATGATATTCTCGAAATTCTAAAAGACTTCCAGTTTGATTTTCATGTGATTTGTAGGAATGACAGAAATATTGAAGAATTTTATCCATCGAACGCAAGAATGATATTTCAAAAGTAGCTAAATTAAAAACCGATGCCCAGTCGAGAGGATCACATAAACAAGGCCCGACATAACGAACAATTTTGTTCGTCTTTTGATCTTAACAGGACACCCTTCTTGGATTGGGTGGTCAATGGCATTTTCTATTCGGCCCTCCACTATCTTGATTCCTTTTTTGCAATTAAAGGAAAACATCCAGGTGATCATCAGGAAAGAATACGGCTAATTAGGACCGAACGAGATTTAGGAAGAACATTTTTCCAGCTTTATAGGCCCTTGAAGGATGATAGTGAAGAGGGACGCTATAATATGAGGGCTTTCACTCCTGATGAGATTCGGGAGCATATAATGCCTTTACTAAATTCCATTAAAACCCATCTAAAAAGATACGTCCCTGAAATATAAAAAGGGGTGCTCTCAAGCCTCGTTTACCACTCTTTCAATCACTAATCATCTACTTACCAAATTTTATCGAAATGAACATTTGTAGGTCTAACATTCCTTACCAATCCCCAAAAACCACCGCTTGCATCAGAGATAAAATCCAAAATCTTTTGAATGTTTTCTTTCCCTGGCCTCACCCTCCCCTTCTCCTAATTCAAAACAGCCATTTCGGTAGAATAGATTTTTTCGGGTAAAAAAGGCCAAAAATCAAAGCTGTTTAAAAGTTTTGAAAAGAGGTAGGTCGGCAATGGGTCGGTGGGTAAAGGGCTTGTTCCTGATATTTTCACTTGCCTAATTTTTGAAAAAGGTTTTGGCCAGAAGAATTAACAAAATTTTTGTCAACTTTATGAAAAAATGTCATAAAATTTGTATTCAAAAAATATATCAAAATTTCTTTCTAAAAAAATTCAATGATATTAATTTGTTACACTCAATAAAAATTCTTATATTTGGCATAGATTATGCTCTATATAAAATCAAATTTCTGGCCATATCTTATATGGCTAAAATATTTCATGTTGTTCAAAATGGGAAATAAAAAAGGATTCACGCTATTAGAATTATTAATTGTGGTGGCCATTATCGGTATTCTGGCTGCGATTGCAATTCCTACTTACAGAACTCATGTGATTCGGGCAAGGATAACTGATGTCACAAATGCAATGAGGCATGTGGCCTCTGCGGTTAGTATTTATGCTCAAGAGTTGGGAATAAGTGGTGGGACCATCGTGTGGCCAAACTGCCCTGATAGTGCTTCTATCCAAACCAGTTTAGGGCTTGGAGTGGGTGGAGAAAGGATAAGTGCAATACAGATCTCTCAAGCCACTGGTGAAATCCAGGCGACTTTAACAAATATTGATAGTTCTGTAAATGGTCGAACCCTCTCTCTCATTCCTTCCATTGGACCTGATGGAGGGATTATATGGAATTGGGATGGAACAGTGCCTGCCATCTACATCCCAAAGAAATAAAAAACTTTTCATTTCTGACCATCGCTAATTTATTAATCCAAACATTACATCGTGATATTAGGTTAATCTACCTCCCCTTCCAACTGACCACTTTCGTCTCCCCGTCAGGAGGATTAATCTGAACTTCAAAGGTGATGGATTCTGGTTTCCTTTTTGGCAATGGGAATCCAATAATTAACACCCGTCCTGTCCCCGGAGGGAGAGGGAGGCTGAGGATTGACTCCTCAGGGGTTAGATGAAACCCTTCTTGAGAGGATTCATCCAAAAAAACTACCTCTTTGGGAATGACCACTACTCGAATAGTATTGGGGGGTGCGATGAACCTCCGGCTTCGATTGATTACTTCGATTTGAACCTCTAAGAGGTGAATAGGATCAGGCGCCACTTCGATCTCTTTTGAAAAAAAATTGATTTTCCCAAACCCAATCTGAGGACCCTTCTCTTCCTTTCCTTTCAAAATGGATTGAGAGAAAACCTCCTTTCCATTCCCCAGATAAACCAAAATAATAACGATCATAAGAGAAAGAAAGATTTTCTTAAAATTCTTTCTCATCATCTCTCCTCTTTGAATGAACAATTCATAAGTTAACATCGTTAGGATAGACTGAGAAACCTTTTATTTTTGGATAACCTTTTAGGTCATTTTAATATCTTGGGTTTGAGAGTTATGTGGCATTTTGAAATTCGATTGAGTCAGCCTCCATTTTTTACCAGACATTCTAAGGCTGTAACATATTCCTCGGTCATGCAGGTTGGGATTCGATGTTTCTGCAGGCATTCAAAACACTTACTGGGTTCATAAAGAGGAGTGCTCACATATTTCTCTCCCCCATCAGGGAATAGGGTGACAATTACCCCGTGATCTAACTCGTTGGCCTTCTGTAAAGTCCCCCACATGGCTGCCCCTGAACTGATGCCACAGAAAATTCCTTCCCGAATCGTCAGGATTCGTGCCATCTCAAACGCATCCTCGTCTCGGACATTGATCTTCTCATCCAATCGGCTCGGATCATAGATTTCAGGAACATATTGGGAACTGAGGTTCTTCAGCCCCTGAATCGCAGAATTGGGATAAGGCTCCACCCCAACGATCTTAATTTTGGGATTATACTCCTTCAATCTCTTTGAAACCCCCATCAAGGTCCCAGTGGTCCCAAGACCTGCCACAAACATTTTAATTCTCCCTTTGGTCGCCCTCCAGATCTCCTCACCCGTGGTTTCATAATGAGCAAGCACATTATACTGATTCTCAAACTGATGAGGCATATAATATTGAGGGTCTTTGGCCATCTCCTCAGCCAGATCAATCGCTCCATCCATTCCCTTGGATCCTTCGCTTAAAATAATCTTTGCACCAAAGGCAGTTAGGATCTTCCTCCGCTCAATGCTCATGGTCTCTGGCATTACCAGTTCCAACCGATACCCCTTTACCGCACAGACCATGGCCAGAGCAATTCCTGTATTCCCACTCGTGGGCTCTATGACGATCTTATCTTTGGTCAAAAGTCCCTCTCTTTCCCCATATTCGATCATATACTTGGCAATCCGATCTTTAACAGAACCTGCAGGATTATATTTTTCTAATTTGGCATAGACCGTTATCTTTTTGTTTGAGACAATGTGATTAATCTTGACCAAAGGAGTATATCCCACTAAGTCGACCATATCCTTTGCGACCCGATACATCCTTTCTGCCTCCTTACCTCATTCAATCCTACTTAAGACCTCAGCCTCTCCATCAGAAATCGCAATGCTATGTTCAAAATGGGCCGAACGCTTTCCATCCGAAGTCACTACGGTCCAGCCATCTTGAAGGACCTTAACTTCATAGGTTCCCTCATTGACCATGGGCTCTAAGGCTAAAACCATCCCTTTCTCCAATCTCGGACCTTGATGAGGGGATCCGAAATTGGGAATTTGGGGCTCTTCATGGAGATCAAGGCCGATCCCGTGTCCAACAAAGTCTCTGACCACTGAAAACCCATGACCCTCGACCCATGTCTGAATGGCATAGGAGATATCATAAAGACGGTTTCCCAACTTTGCCTCGTGGATTCCCACCCAAAGGGCTTCTTCCGTTATTTTCAGAAGCCTTCGGGCCTCTTCGTCAATCTCACCCACAGGAAAGGTCATGGCAGCATCTCCAAAATAACCTTTAAAATTGACTCCGACATCAATGCTGATAATATCCCCTTCTTTTAATTTACGTTGACTGGGGATACCGTGGACGACCTCCTCGTTGATAGAAGTGCAAAGGGTAGCAGGAAACCCACGATAGCCTTTAAAGGCAGGAACCCCGCCTCTCGAGCGAATCAAATCCTCTGCCACCTGATCTAACTCCAGGGTCGTGATCCCAGGAGTAATCATTCCTTTCAATTTCTTAAAGACTTCAGCCACGATGAGGTTCGATTTTCTCAAAAGTTCAATTTCTCGGGGGGATTTAATGATGATCACAACTTTTAGTATGCATTTGAACCCTTGAATTGTCAATATCTTATGCCCCTGACCGTCTATCACTTTTATCCCCTATTAGGTCATAGGAATTTCAATGCGAATTTTTTATTGACAAAAGAGAAGTTTTTTTATATTATTGTAGTAATAATACTACAAATATCGATAAAGGAGGA